>Ga0316579_10000018_pt1 | contig 39055 bp, 33 predicted proteins | sample J5NA_2_FD_203074 | JGI IMG/M metagenome (GOLD analysis project Ga0316579, IMG submission 203074) | Rhizosphere microbial communities from salt marsh grasses in Alabama, United States - J5-7_160517rDrA | ecosystem: Host-associated > Plants > Roots > Rhizosphere | place: USA: Alabama | collected... | reverse complement strand
CCTCGCCTGCGAGGAGGCCGACGCCCGCGAGTTCCGCGCGGACACCGCCCTGATGCACCAGGCCCTGTGGACGGGGATCCGCCTGGGGCTGCTGGACATCAGCTGGGCGCAACGGGTCCGTCTGCGCTCGCGGGACCTCATGGCGCCGGCCCTCGTGGCAGGCCTGGCGCCGGGGGAGCGCGGGACGCTGCGCGCGCGGGTCCTGCGCGGGCTGGCCGGAGCGGCCCCGACCGACGCGGCCGGTGACGACCCGGGCCGGGCTCCCCGCCTGAACGAGCTCGGGCGGCATCTGGAGGTCTGCGGTGCCCCGGACAGCGACGAGGACGCCGTCCGGCTGTGGGTGATCCGGCAGGTGCGGCACCACTTCCTCACCGACGACCTCCAGATGCAGCGGGCCGTCCTCGACCTGGCCGTCCGGACCCGCGAACGGTGGGCCGAACGCTCGCCCGAGGGGGACCCGGCCCTGCTGAGACTGGGGACGCAGGTGGCCAACCTGTACCGGGGCCTGGGGAACTATCCGGAGGCCCTGCGCCTCGACCAGGAGGTCATAGCGGCCCAGCGCAGGGATCTGGGGATCACCCACCCGCGCACTCTCATGACGGCCCGCGGGCTCGCGGCCGACCTGCGGGGGATGGGGCGGTTCACCGACTCCCTCGAGGAGGACAGCCGGACCTACCGGGGGCTGCGGGAGGTCTACGGCGACGACCACCTGGAGACCCTCAAGGCGGAGCACGACCTGTGTCTGGCGCTGGGGATGGCCGGACGGACCGAGGAGGCGGCCCGCAGGGGGGTGCTCGTCCTGAAGAGGGTCCGTCGGATCCAGGGCGTGGCGGACCCGCTCGCCTGGCAGAGCGCCACCCAGCTGGCCACCGTGCAACGGGATCTCGGACGCCTGGAGGACGCCCTGCAGGTGCTCCAGCGGGCCCAGGAGGAGCTCCACAGTTCCCGCAAGGAGCCCGGGCAGGGATTCGACCTGCTCCTGGCCAACGGGATCTGTGTGGTCAAGCGGGATCTGGGGACCTGGTCGGCGGCCCTGATGCGCCACGAGGAGGTACTGGCCGGCTACCTGTCCCTGCACGGGGACGACCACAACGACGTGCTCGCGTGCCGGCTCGCCCTGGCGGGGCACCATCACGTGCACGGGCGCAGCGGGCAGGCCGTCCGGCACGCCGCGGAGTGCCTGGAACGCCTGGAGACCCACCGCGGCCAGGGGCACCCCTTCACCGCGACCTGCCGCAGCAGCCTCGGGCTGTTCCACCGGGCGGCGGGCGAGACCGACCGGGCGGTCGGCCTGGGGACGCGAGCCGTGCAGGATCTGCGGGACCGGCTGGGCACCGGCCATCCGTGGACGATCGCGGCCCGGATGCTCCTGGCCGGGAGCCTCGCAGCGAGCGGGGACCCGCAGCGGGCCGAGGCGGTCGAGCGGGAGCTGGTGCGGACCTGCAAGACGCTGCTGCCCTCCTCCCACCCGTACGCCGTGGGATGCGCCGGCAACCTCGCCCTGACCCTGGGGGCGTCCGGCGGGCAGGAGGGCCCGGGGAGAGGCGGGGCCGTCGAGCGGACGGATCCGCTCGTGGAGATCCCCCAGACATGACTCCGGCAGACAGGAGTCCGGACACTACCGTCCGACGGCCGACGGGATCCTCCGGTCGGACGGACGGAGGACGAGGAGAGGTGGTACCTGTGAACCCCGATGCCGGCGGACGTCCCGACGAACCGGACCTCTCCGGACCGTGCGAGCAGGTGACCCGCGGTTTCGCCTCCCACGCCGGCAGGGCCCACCACGATCGGGCAGATCTGTTCGCCCGGAAGATGGAGGACTTCCCCGCCCTGCCCTACGCGTCCCACCACACCCACGGGGTGCTGGACTTCGAGGTCGCGCGGGGGCCCGGGGACGCCCCCGGCACGTTCCGGATCGTCGAGGACTTCGAGGCGGGCGCGCCCCCGTGCCGCAGGGCCGCGCAACGCATCGGGTACGCGGTGACGAATCTCGACCGGCGGTTGCGGGAGGCCCGCACGGGCGATCTCATCCGCGTGGTCGTCCACTGTTCGCGCCTCGCGGTGTTCTGCGACCAGGTCGTGCCCGGGGAACAGGTGGTGGCCGTTGCGCAGCTGCCGCCCGTCCCCGACGATGCCCCCCTGAGCAGGATCCCGGACGTGCGCCGGGCCGACCGGGCCGTCTCTGCCCTCGTGGACGGGATCCGGGGGCTCATCAGCCAGGAGCCGCAGAACCTCGGGGGCTGGCTGACCTCGAGGCCCGACGATCCCGATCAGGAACGTTCCCGGGAAGGGCGCCCGGGGGCGCCGCGCGTCGTGCGCGACGGATCGGACCCGCGGGCGATCGACCTGCTGGAGGGAGTCCTGGACCTGGACGGTCCGCACTTCCTCGCGCTGTTCACCGACCAGAGGCTCCGGGCAAGGGTCGACCTGCTGGACGACGAGCGGTTGCAGGCCTTCGCCCTCTACCTGTCGGCCCAGGCCCGCAGGACGGTCTGGACGGATCTGGGGACGCGTTTCTGCGACGTGCGGCGCGACCTGACCGAGATCCTCACGGGCCTCGAGGCCGGGACGCTGCGCCGCCTCGTCCTCGATGTTGAGCGCGGCGCGGTCTACCTGTACCCGCTCGACGACGACACCTACCTCATCGGGGCGACCCTCAAACAGCGGCGGGTCAGCCAGACGGACGACACCCTGGCCGGGTTCGTCTCCCGCGTGACGGAACAGCTGCGAGCGGTGCCGGACGGTCCCGAACCGTGATCGGGCCTCCCGGCACCGGTGCCGGGAGGCCCGATCGTTCCGATGCCCCCGATCGGATCGGTCCGGCACCGACCATTCGGACTTTTGCGCAATGGATCCGTATCACGTCCATTCATGCTGCATCCGGTGCAACCTGGCGATTGCACACGATGATCCAATTGCCTAGAGTGTTTTGATGGGATGTTCTGTGCGCGGTCACCACCGGACCTGCGCACCGGCCCCTGCCGTCCCCCTCCCCACCGGCACCGTGGTCCTTCCCACCCGTGCCCTCCCCCTCCTCACCGGTACGGACGGCCGTCCCCGGCTCGCTCGTTCCACGGCGTGCTGAGTTCCGTGCTGGGCTCCTTCGTGTCCGACGGTCCGCGGGGCCGGGTCCGTCCCGGCCGTTCCCGGGCGGGACCCACGGCCCGGGCGGGGAGTCGGGCCCGGGCGGGGCGGTTCTGGAGTTCCGTGTGGGGCAGGCAGGCGGGGCTCCTGGGGATCGCGCTGCTCGGCTGGGGGACGGCGACGGCGGCCGGTGCCGACGACTGGGTCGGTTCGCAGCAGTACCGGCAGGTCGCCGTGTCCCTGCTGGCCGTAGGGCTGTTCTCCAGCACCCACGGGATCGACCCGGTCGAGGTGCGCTCGAACCGGCGGCTGATCCTCACGGCGGTCACGATCGGGGTGCTGGTGAAGGCCGCGCTGATCGCCACCACCATGGTCGTCGTGTTCGGCAGGCCGGAGTACCTGCTGCTGGGCGTGGCCGTCGCGCAGGTCGATCCGCTGTCGGTCGCGGCGGCCCGGGACCGGTCGCGCATGTCGGAGCGGGCCAAGGCCGTGATGGGGGCGTGGGCCTCCTTCGACGATCCGATGACGGTCCTGATCTCCTTCTACTGCCTGGACCTCACCGCCGGCCTCACCGGTTCCGCGTCGTCCCTCCCGCGGGGCGAGCGGGACTGGACCGTGCTGCACCTGGGGGTCGACCTGCTGCTCAACCTCCTTCTCGTGGTCGGGGCGTCGCTGGTCTGGCACCTGTTGCGGACCTCACCGGGGTTGTTCAACAACCGCAGGGAGCCCACCCTCCTGCGGGACGCCGTCCAGGTGGCGGCCCTCGCGGTCCTGGTGGTCACGGCGATCCACTGGTCCCTGTTCCTGGGGCTGGCCGTCACGGGGCTGTTCTTCCGCCCGCGACGGATCGGTTCCCTGGCCCGGATCAGCACGGCCTGCCTGGTGCTGGCCACCTTCGGCCTCGGGATGGTGCTCGTCCACGGGATCAGCCCGTTCGAGGGCGCCGTGCTGGGGGTGGCGGCCTTCTGCGCGCACGCCGTCACGGCGCTCGGGCTGACCCGCGGGGGCCGTCCCCGCGGTGGCACCGGGGCCCGCGCTCCCCGGTACGGTCGCGACGACCGGGGGCGTCTGGCCCTGGGACAGCAGAACGGGATCACGGCCATCATCCTTGCGCTCGTCCTGGAGATCGACTTCCCGGGAACGGTCGCGGCCGTCGCCCCCGCGATCCTCCTGGTCAATCTCGTCCACGGTGCGAGCAACGCCCTGTGGGACCGGTGGGGCGACTCCGTGCCTGACGCGGGCCGGGCCCGCTCAGCAGGTCGGCCCGCTCAGTAGGTCGGGCCCGTGCCCGAGGCCGCCTGCTCCACCCGGGCCCCCAGTTCGTACAGGGAGGCGGTCAGGCGCTCGATCGTGCGGGTGGTCCGTCGGCGGGCCGCCGGCCCGTCGACCACCTCGGCGAGTTCCGCGAGGTTCGACAGGCGGCTGACGGGCAGGTACTCGTAGGCCGTCTCGTAGGCCCGGCACAGGATCCTCAACCGGTGGTCCCTGTCCTCCTCGGTCCGGCTGGTCCACCAGTTCCGCACGGCGGTCTGGTAGCTGCCCACCAGGGACCGCAACTGGATCCCCACGGACAGGGCCGATCCCGTCCGGTCGGACCGCAGCACGCTGCGGACCCCCGAGCTGAGGGTGCTGCGCCCGTCCGGGCTGCTCTGCGCGCTGTCGAACAGCGAGACGAACACCCTGTCCAGTTGTTGGAGGTCCTCCAGGGTCTCCAGGGCGTTCCGGAACAGCATCACGACGTCGCGCGGCAGCTGCTCCTCGCCGTTGCCCCCGGCTGCCGTCGCGGACCGGTGCCCGGGGTCCTGGGACATCTGTTGGATCAGGATCCTCTGGCGCTGGACGGCGGACAGCAGTTCCTCGAGACGGTCGGCCATGGTCTCGACGGAGTCGTGGATCCTCATCTGCCGGGAGTCCAGGCGCCCGATCCGGTCCTGCACCATGTCCAGTGGATCGAGGCCGTGCTCGCCGACCACGCGTCGCTGCACGTGCTCCAGGCGGGCGATCAGATCGGCCTCGAAGGAGGGATGGGAGTCGTAGTGCAACGGCGCGACGTCCACCAGGGACCGGAGCTGTTCCTCCATCGTGTTCGACAGGTACCGGTTGACCACGACCAGAAGGGGACTCTCCGGTCGGTCCCTGTGCACGGCGTCCAGGCGGCGCCGGATCTCCTGCAGGTCGGCGTCGTTCGTCAGGACGTCGACCAGGAGGATCGCGCACCGGCGGTCGGAACGGCGCAGCTGGACCCACCCGTCGACGTAGCTGTCCGGGTCCTGACCGACCCGTTGCCGGGGAAGGTAGTTCCATCCCCTGTTGTCGAGGATCCGGCCGATGCGGTCGCGCACCTGCAACAGGCTGCTCTGGCCCAGGTGGTCCCGGGCGACGTCCTGCACGACCCCGGCGTCGATCGGTCCGGGGTCGTCCTGGAACCGTCGGAAGGAGTGGTGGCAGAGCTGGACGATCTTACGGACCGACCCGTCCGTGATCTGCTGGAGCGCCTCGACGGCCTCCGGGGTGAAGGGCTCGGTGCCGGCGCTTCCCGGGACCGGTTCGAGCGAGCGGGCCAGGAAGTCCGCGAGCTCCTTCTCCGAGAGGGGCTGCACCGGGACGACCCGGGTGATCCTCTCGCGCACGTCCTCGTCCAGGTGCGCGAGGACGTCCGGGATCCCGGACACGACGAGCATCGTCCCGGCCTTGAGGCAGGTCGACAGGAGGGTCCTGAACGACGCCATCGTGGCGCTGCGGTGCCGGTCGACGTCCCGGTCCCGCGTGATCGCGTCCAGGACCTGTTGGAACTCGTCCAGGACGAGGACGAAACGGTGGCCGGGCCTGCCGTGCAGCAGCGCGATGACCCCGATCGCCTCCAGGGCGCGCTGCTCGGTGTCGATGGCCTCGTGGATCCCGCGTTCCCGGAGGACCTCCTCGGGGTCCTCCCCCTCCAGCCAGTTCCAGGCCGCCTCCTCGAACCCCGACCGCAGCAGCAGGGTCAGCGCGGTCGCGAAGTCCGGCCTCTCGGTCACGGTCGACAGCCGTGACACGACCTCCCGGAGGATCTCGGACTGCGGGAGCCTGAGCCGTTCCACCAGGGCCTGCACGTCCGTCGCGGGGTCACGCACGTGGCAGGCCAGGTCGCGCGTCACCTCCGAACCCGCCAGCAGGGGCTCGACGGCGTCGGCGTAGTACCGGCGGACCTGCGCGACGATCTCGCATCGCTTGAACTTCCCCAGGAGCTGACGGTACAGCTCCACGAAGGTGCCGGCGGTCACGGCCAGGTACACCGTGGTCGTCGTGTCGCTGCGCGCCCGCAGGCTGCGACGCACCAGATCGACGCACAGATGGGTCTTGCCGCTGCCGTAGTCACCGATCACGGCGAGGACCGCGCCCTCGGCCGGGCGGGGGATCGTGCCGTCCCCGGGCGGGGGGACGGCAGGCGTCCCGGCCGTGCGGTCGAGGTACCGGTCGAGCTCCGCCCTTGCCGCCCGGACGGCTTCTGTCCGCGTGGTGACGGGGTCGGGTCCGTCCGTCGTGACGGACGCGATGGCGGCCGAAGCGAACGGGTTGGCCACCTGCCGGGGCCAGGGCGCGGGGCCGCTGGGGCTCATGACAGTCCTCCGCCGTTCCTGGTCCTGCTGTCGATCCAGCTCCGGTACGTGAAATGCGTGATCTCATTCATGGTGATCTCGGAAACGGGGCGGTCCGTGGACAGCACGTGCGAGAAGACCCCGTACATCAGTTGTTGCAGCTGGGCCATGCTGATGTTGTCCTCCATCAGCTGGGACATGGTCGCCTCCGTCACCGTGGGAGGGGCCGTGATGGTCTCCCCGTCATGGGTCAACCGGCTGCTGACGAACAGCCATCCATCGGATTTCCTGAGGTCCCCGACCCGCAGGACCAGGGGCGGGATCCCGCTGGGGGGGACGTCGATCTGGCTCTCACCGTAGAACTCGCTCTCCAGGAGGAAGAGCAGGCGCGGCCGTGCCCACCGGGCGTAATTCTCCATCTCCGACCTCGGGGCGTCCAGGCATCGTGGCAGCATCACGACGAGCACGTACCCGCCGATCCTGTTCTCCTCCAGATCCACCAGGAGATCGCTCAGTTCGAGGAAGACCTCGTCGAGTTCGGCACTGCCGAGGACCACTTTCCTGTCGATCCGGGGAATCCGATCGCTGAATGTTCCGTCCCAATTCCCCTTCCGGGCGATCCTGTGCAGTTCCCGCGCTATCCTGCGGCAGACCTCCGTCGCCCGGCTCGGGATCGACGGAGGCCGCGGATCCTCACGCACCAGGTCCACCACCACGGGCACGACCGGCCCGGTCCCCGCGCGCCCCCGCCGGGCAACGGACCGGCAGAAACCGGCGACGCACTGGTTGAGCAGGGAGGTCTTGCCCGATCCCTCACGACCCGTGACCAGGACCAGGCGACCGTCCTCCACCACGCTCTCGACCGTGACCTCCCCTTCGAACCGTTCCAGCGCCTCCTCGGTGCGATCGATCTTCACGTAGTAGTCCATCTCGACCGCGAACCGGTGCGGACGCAGGGGCTGCTGCTGCCCCGTCGACCCGTGGGGGAGCCGGAAAGGGTTGTCACGTCGGACCTCGGTCATGGGCGTCCTCTCCGCAGCGGGTTCTTCTCCTTCAACGCCGGGTGAGGCGTGTACGGCCGTCCCAGGGCGCGGGCCCACAGGTCGATGTCCTGCCGGATCCTGTCCAGTTCCGCGCGCGCCCTGTCCCGGTCGGCGTCGTTCTTGCTCGCGTAGTGGTCGTGCAGGCCGTCCCCGAGGGGACCGCGCGAGGCGACCAGGAGTTCGAGGGAATCGGGCGTCCTCCACCCGGGGCGGAGATCGCGGACCTGGGCCAGCACCTCCGCCAGGTCCCTGCGGCCGTTCCTCAGCGCGTCGAACCGCTCCCCCGACGGCTGCGCCAGGTACGCGTGGACCTGTTCCTCCAGGCGCCGGCAGCGCTCGCGCAGCTGCGTGCCCAGTTGGAGGGGGCGCCGCCACGCCGTCGCCGCCGCCGTCAGCAGCGCCCCGGCCACGAGGGGCACTAGACCCGACGCGATCGACGACAGCAGGCCGGACCACGCGCCCGGCCCCGAGGAGGTCTCCTCCCGCGGGGACCGGGCCTCCACGAGCGCGACGCACGCGCGGCGGAAGTCGGCGGGCCTGTCGTCTCGCCACTGCCGGACGGTCCTGTCCCCCTCCGGCGTGCGGACGCGGTCGGGAACGCTTCCCGGGTCCGCCAGTTCGAGCGCGACGGCCGCGGCGACCAACCGGCTGCGCTGATCGGTCTCCAGGCAGGCCACGACCATGCGGTCCGGAAGGCTCCGCGGCCCCGGGTCGTCGCCGGGACGCAGCAGGAGGGCGAGCCCAGTGACCAGGAGGCCGACGGCGAACAGACCGGCCACCGCCGTCGCCCCACGGCGATACCGGTGACGATCGTCTGCCCGCGACGTCACACGATCAACGGTAGTCCGATGTGGCACGTTCCGACCGCTGTTCAACCAGCCTCGGACGGAAGTGATCCCCCGGCGCGGGGGTGTTGGGGCTGTCGGCCCCTCACGGCGTTCCGTCTCGCCCCGGCAGGCCCGAGGAGGGCATCATCGGCACATGGCACAGCGGGTCGTGCTGGTCGGGGCCGGCGTCATGGGGTTGAGCTGTGCTGTCCGCCTGGCCGATGCCGGGTACGCCGTCGACGTGCTCGCCAAGGACCTGCCGCAGGAGACCGCCTCGGCCAGGGCACCGGGACTGTGGCTGCCGCCTCCGGGCGCTCGGGACACCGACGGGGAGGACCTCGACCCCAGGATCCGCAGGTTCGCGCTGGGCACCCTCGCCCGGTTGCGGCAGCTGGCCGGCACGCAGGGGACGGGGGTGCGCCTGGTCCGGGGCTTCCTCCTGCACGCCCAGCAGGTCCCCCTGCCGCGATGGGTCGAGGAGCTCGGCCCGGACACCGCCGTCGAACCGGTGACCGATCCCGCCCCCGGATACCCGTTCGGCTTCCGGCTGACCAGCCCGGTCGTCGACATGCCCGTGTACATGGAGTACCTGCGCTCGCGCCTTCTGGAGGCCGGTGGGACCCTGACCAGGGCGGCGCTGTCGGGCCTTCCGCGGCAGGGCCTTGTGGTCAACTGCTCCGGTCCCGCGGCACGGGCCCTCGTCCCCGATCCCCGGATCCGTCCGGCCCTCGAGCAGACCGTCGTCCTCGGCGGTGCCGACGCCCGGTGCTGGTACCGCGACGCCGACCGGGCAGGTTCCCAGCTGCGGTACCTCGTACCCCACGGTGACCGGACCGTCGTCGGCGGTGTCGTGCACGAGGGGGTGTGGAGGGCCAGCGTCGACCCCGCCGACGGCCGCAGGCTCGCGCAGTGGGCCCGCGAGGTCGAACCGGCCCTGCGGGAGGCAGACGTCCTCGAGCACCGGATCGATCCCCGGCCCGCGGCGTCCCGGATCCGTGTCGGGGCCGAGCACCACGTGGAGGACGGGGACAGCGCCCGGGGACCGGCGGGGGAACCGGACGGGGACGGGGCACCGGAACCGCAGGGCGGCCGCGGGGAGCCGGAGAGGTTCTGGGCGCACCGGTCCCCCGGGCTGCTGCGCGTGCACTGCTACGGCTCGGGCGACCGCGGGCTGGCCCTCTCCTGGGGATGTGCCGGGGAGGTCCTGCGCACCCTGGAGGCGCTCGCCCCCGCTCCGGCCCCGGACCGGCCCGGTCCCGCGCGGGACGGCCCCGAGCCCGTGCTGGACCGGGAACCTGCCGGGGACCCCGCTCACCGGGAGGGGAGCCGGGACGGCGCCGGTGCGAGACTCTCCCCATGAGCTACGGCGACGATGTCCCGGACTTCTGCCTCACGGACGGCCAGATGCGGGCCGGGGGAAGCATCAAGTGGACGGCGAAGGGGCCCGGCGTCCTGCCGGCCTGGGTCGCGGAGATGGACGTGCGGGGCTGTCCCGCCGTCGTCGACGCGCTGCACCGCGCGGTGGACGCGGGGACCTTCGGGTACCCGGCCCGGGACCCGGACACCGACCTGCCGGCGGCAACCGTCGACCTGCTCGAACGCCTGTCCGGGTGGAGTGTTCCGGCGGAACACGTGATCAGCTGCGGGGACGTCCTCGCCGGCATCAGGATCGTCCTGGAGGCCCTGTGCGAGGACGCCCCCGTCGTTGTCCCGTTGCCGTCCTACCCGCCGTTCCTGGAGGCCATTCCCCTGACCGGCAGGAAGATCTCCGCGGTTCCCTGCGTGGGCGCGCACGGGGCCGGGCCCCGGCAGGCGCTGGACCTGGACACGATCGCCGACGCCCTGGCCGCCGGCGCCAGGACCGTCCTGCTGACGCAGCCGCACAATCCCCTGGGACGCGTGTTCACGCGCGAGGAACTGCTCGGCCTGCGCGACGTCGTCGACCGTCACGGGGCACGGGTGATCAGCGACGAGATCCATTCCCCCCTCGTCCTGCCGGGCCACCGGCACGTGCCGTACGCGAGCCTGCCCGGTACCGCGGAGCACGCCACCACGCTGATCGCGGCGTCCAAGGCCTGGAACGTCCCGGGGCTGAAGTGCGCGCAGATCGTGTGCAGCACCCCGCGGGACGCGCAGGCCGTGGGCCGGCTGCCGCACGTGGCCAACCACGGGACCTCCAGCCTTGGGGTCGTGGCGACCGTCGCGGCCTACCGGTACGGGGAGTCCTGGAGGCAGGGGGTCCTGCGGCACCTGCTGGCCCAGCGGGACCTGTTCGGACGGCTGATGGCCGAGCGCCTGCCCGAGGCGGTCTGGGAGCCGATGGAGGCCACGTACCTGGCCTGGGTCGACGCGCGCGCGTACGCGGACCGGCCCGTGGTCGCGGCCGGGTCCGGCGGGGCGCCGGAGCGGCCGGACCCCGGCGCTGCGGCCCTGCTCCACGGGAAGGTCATGGTCAACAGGGGGCGGGACTTCGGCCCGGGTTACGAGGGGTTCGTACGGGTGAACCTGGGCACATCGACCGAGCGGCTGCGGGAGATCGTCCGGCGGCTGGCCCTGGCCTGGACCGGCGAACCGCCCGGCCCGGCGGCGGGCTGATCCGGGCGGTCGTCAGGCCACGGCCAGGGGCTCGACGGTCAGGACCTGGTGGAGGTTCGCGGCCCGAAGGAGCTTGAGCTCGCGGGGCGGCACGTCGGCCAGGACGAGCCGCCTGCCGTCGCGGCGCGCCCTGCGGTGGGCCCCGACGAAGACCCCCAGACCGCTGGCGTCCCAGATCTCCACGCCGCTGACGTGGACGAGCAGGTCCCCCGTTCCCGCGGTGACCGCCTCGTGCAGCGCGGCCCGGGCAAGGGACGTGTTGTGGCCGTCCAGCCTTCCCGTGACACGCAGCTCCGTACCTGGACGGACGACATCGATCCGCAGGTCGTGCATCGGGTCCCGCCTCTCTCACGCCGTGGCCGGCGGGCGGCCGTGGGGCGACCGCCCTCGTACCCGGGCCCCTCGCGGGTCCCGGACGGTGGGGAGCACCCGCGACGCGGTGTCGCGCGGACGCTCCGTCGAGTCCGTCGGGCCCGTGGGTCCGGGAGAACTCCCGGGACCTGGCACGGACCGTTCGACTTTCGCCGTACCTGCCGTCACCCCATCACAGGACGCTCGGTCGAGGTCAACAGCCAATCACAGGAGGTTACTTGACAGGTACGTATTGTCCCGGAAGTTCCCCTGGAACGAGTACTGCCGTGACAGCTCGTCACGCAGTGAAACACGCCATTCGACTCGAACAGTACAGCCGACAGCACCGGGCCGTCACGTGAGGGGGTGCGTCGGGCCTCCGGAGGGCTCCGCGGCAGGTTACCGTTGGGTCATGGGGACATCGTTCACCATTCGGGCCGACCACGCCTTCGACGGGGAGAGGTTCCTGCCCGGCGGTGCGCAGGTCCGGGTCGAGGACGGCCTGATCGTCCAGGTCCTCCCCCGGTCGGCCCCCCTGCCCGACGGCGAGCCGGTGTTCGAACGTCCCGGGGCGACCGTCCTGCCCGGTCTGATCGACACGCACGTGCACGCGGTGGCGGGCGGGGAACCGGACGCCCTGACGCTGGACGCGGCGCGTTCGGCCGCCGAACGCGAACGGACTCTCCGGCGTTCCCTGCTCGAACAGGTGCGGGCCGGGGTGACGAGCGTCCGGGACCTGGGCGACCACCGCTTCGCCGTCCTGGACCGGACCGGCCGCGAGGACGAGCCCCGTGTCGTCGGGTCCGGTCCGCCGATCACGGTCCCGGGAGGGCACTGCGCTGCCCTCGGCGGTGAGGTCGGGGGCCCCGGGGGACTGCGCGGGGCGGTCCGGCTGCGTCACGAGCACGGCGCAGGGGCGATCAAGATCCTCGTGAGCGGTGGTGCGATGACGGCAGGCTCCGACCTGCTGCGCCTGCAGTTCGACGTCGCAGCCGTGCGGGCCGTCGTCGACCTCGCGCACGCCCTCGGGCTTCCCGTGACCGCGCACGCCCATTCCGTTCCGTCGGTCGAGGTCTGCCTCGAGGCACGGGTCGACGGGATCGAGCACTGCACCTGCCTGACGGCCACGGGCATCCGGACCCCGGAGGAAGTGATCGACGGGCTGGCCGATCAGCAGGTCACCGTGTGCCCCACCTTCGGGAGGCTGCCGGACCTTCCGCCGTCCCCCCAGGCGGAGCGGATCGCCCGCAGGACGGGAATGACCTTGCAGGACCGTTTCGCGCAGGTGGGGCGGCTCCACGCCGCCGGGGTACCGCTCGTTGCCGGAACCGACGCCGGCATCCATCCGGCCAAGCCCCACGGCGTCCTGGCGCACTCGGTGGCCGAGCTCCTCGCCTGCGGCCTGCCGATCGACGCCGCCCTCGCGGCCGCCACCGGCGGGGCGGCCCGGGCCTGCGGTCTCGGGGACAGCACCGGGTACCTGCGCCAGGGCCGGGTCGCCGACCTGCTGGTCGTGGACGGCGACCCGGCCCGGGACGTCGGAGCCCTGACACGGGTCCTTGACGTCGTCCTGCGCGGGCGCCCGGTCGTCGGGCCGGGGACGGGGCGGGTCCCGCAGGACCTCACGGACGCCGGGCGACGAGGACGGAGTTGACGACCTCGCCCAGCGGGTGCACGAGGATCCGGGGAACGAGCCCGCACTCGCGCACGTCGCAGCAGTGGACCACCGGGTAGAGCAGGGACCTCAGGCCGTCCGCGCTGCGGATCAGGATGTGGGCCCCGGGAGGGAGGGCCCCTCCGATCGCGCGCAGGCATCCCTGCTTGCTCGGCCGGTCGGAGCCGACGAGGGCCGCGAGGACCACCAGATCGTGCCCGTCCAGCACCCGGTCCATGTCGTGCCCGCGGGCCGCGTCCGCGTGCTCGACCCGCAGGTCTCCCCCGGGGACCAGACGACGCACGAGGCCGTCGGACAGTTCGACGGCCCGTGGATCCCGGTCCACCACCGTGACCTCCGCGGACAGCAGCCGGTGCAGCATCAGGGCCGTCAGCGGCAGCGGGCCGCCCCCCAGGACGCAGACCCGCCGCAGGTCGCGCACCGGGCACCCGCTCCCGGCCAGTGCGTGCACCTCCATCCGGGTCAGCTGCTCGTAGTTCTCCCGGTAGGGAAAGGCCTCGATCTCGGCCCACGGGTCACGGGAGGCGAGCACCCTGCGCGCCCACGCCCTCTCGAGCAGGGTCTCCCCCTCCGAGCACAGCCGCACCAGGTCCGGACGCAGACGGCGGATCCCGGGGTCGTGCAGCACGGTCCGGGCCGGGGCGCCGTCCGTTCGCAGGCACAGTTCGACCAGTTCGCCGAAAAGGGTGTCCACGGCCGGGCAGGGGGTGAGGGTGTCCTGGGCGCGCAGCCGCTCGTACAGGTCCAGGAGCCGCTCGCGGACCTCGCGTGCCGGTTCGAGGGACAGGTCGCCCGTGCCCCGGGTGTTCAGCATCGGGTCGCACGCAGGACGACCGGAACGTCGATCTCGAAGTGGACGCAGTTGAACGGGTCGGGACGGCAGTCGAGGACCTCCCGCACGGGCAGGGACCGCCAGAAGTCCTCCGCGCCCGGGACCCCGGCATCGGTGTGCAGGTAGACCCTGCTGTAGCCCCCCGGCCCGACGCTCCAGGCCACGGCCTTCTCCACGAGGGCACGGCCGGCCCCGCGACGGCGGGCGGTCCGGCTGACCCAGACCCGCACGAGCTGGCAGACCTCGGGCCGGTTGTACTCCCGCACGATCCATGCGGGGTTCGGGGGACTGGCCAACCGGCAGGGCCTGACCGCGGCCGTTCCCAGGACGTCGCCGGCCGTCCGTGCTCCCTCGCCGTCGGCGGCCCGTGCGACGAGGAGCGCGCAGCCGGGGGTCCGCAGGTAGGACCGGGCGAGGTCGTCGATGTCGGCGTGCCACCGCCGCCGGTACCCTCCGAGGTCGTGCGCCAGGATCTCCCGCATGACCGGCTCGGCCTCCGCCAGATCGGTCGGGGTGGCCAGGGTGACCTTCGGCTCCGTGACAGCCGTTCCACCCGCTGCCCGTACATTCGGCATGCAACCCTCCACGCATCACTGGTTCAGGTAAGGCTTACCTTAGTCACATGCCGGATCGATTCATCGCGAGGGTACCGAACGCCCCCCTTCGGCCCGCGAGGGATCCCCGTGCCCGCGGGAATCCGCCCGGCACTCCCCGTTCCCGGGCGACCGCGCGTCGGTGGCGGGCGGCGGGCAGGAGCGGGCGGTCCGCGGACCGCCGCCACGGGCTATGGTGCCCGTATGGTGAACCTGACCAGGATCTACACCCGTACGGGGGACGACGGCACCACGGCTCTGGGCGACATGAGCCGCACGCGCAAGACCGATCCCCGGCTGGTCGCCTACGCCGACGTCGACGAGGCCAACAGCCTGCTGGGCCTGGTGCTCGCGCTCGGCCCGCCACCGCAGGAGCCCCTCCGCCGGATGCTGATGAGGATCCAGAACGACCTGTTCGACGTCGGGGCGGACCTGTGCACCCCGCTGGCCCCCACCGGCGAGCACCCGCCGCTGCGCATCACCGAGGACTACATCACCCGGCTGGAGAGGTCCTGCGACGAGTACAACGCGGACCTTCCCGCCCTGCGCTCGTTCGTGCTCCCCGGTGGCTCGCCCGTCGCGGCCCGGCTCCACCTGGCGAGGGCCGTGACCCGTCGTGCCGAACGCTCCGTCTGGGCAGCGCTCGAGGTGTACGGGACCGGACCCGACGGGGGCGTGAACCCCTGGACGGCCCGCTACCTCAACCGCCTCAGCGACCTGCTGTTCGTCCTGTGCCGCTGGACGAACCGCGAGATCGGTGACGTCACCTGGACGCCGGGGGCGAACCGCTGAGCACGCCACCGGAATCGCGTGGATCGCAGGTCCCCTCCCGGGCGAGAATCTCCTCATGCAGACCCGCGAGACCCGCGACCCCGACGGACGCCGTCCCACCGGCCCTCACGACCCCTCCCCCACGACCCGTGACGGGTACCGTCTCACCTGCGATCCGGAGGAGGTCGACCTCGACCGGCTCCACATCTGGCTGTCGGAGGAGTCCTACTGGGCCCGCGGGCGGGAACGGGAGCTCGTCGAGCGGTCCGTGAGGGGCTCGTGGCCCTATTCGGTGCACCGTGACGGGGAGCAGTGCGCCTTCGCGCGGGTCGTCACCGACGGGGCGACGTTCGCCTGGATCTGCGACGTCTACGTTGACGCCGCCCACAGGGGCCGGGGGCTGGGCACCTGGATGGTCCGCCGGATCGTGGAGGACCTGGCCGGTCAGGGGGTGCAGCGGGTGGTCCTGGCCACCATGGACGCGCAGGAGGTGTACCGGCGTTGCGGATTCGGCCCGATGGAGGGTGTCCACCGCTGGATGGAGATCGATCGGCGCCCCACGCGCCGGTTCGTGCTGGGGCTGGATCCGCACCCGCCCCGGTGAGCCGCTCACGGCCTTCCCGGCGGTCCAAGGGCCGCGCAGAAGGTCTCCCGACGCCCCGGACGGATCGGGCGGGTGGTTCGCGGTGCTCAGGCGATCGGTTGCTGCTGCCCGGGAGGGGCCGACTCGAGCCAGGCCGCCAGGGCGTTGTACGCGGGATCGGTCATGGCCAGTTCGAGTCCCGTCCCGTCGTACTCGCAGCGGACCACGACGCACCCGGGGATCACCGCCCGTGCCTCGGGTCCCTGGGGGACCCGGCGCTCGATGATCTCCAGACGGCTCCGGGCAAGGGAACGGGCGGGGCGCATGCTCACCGTGAAGACCCTGAACCAGTCCAGCCGGTCGCTCTGGTAGCGGGCCACCCCGGCCATCCAGGATCCCGTGTCCTGCGGGTCCGTTCCCCGCAGGGAGCAGTCGAAGGTCCCCACGACCCTGGTCATCATGTAACGGCGCAGGACGAAGGCGGCCAGGAGCAGCGCGACCAGAAGGACGAGGACGACGACCGACGTCAGGGGCAGGACGAACTCGTTTCCCATCCTGCCCACCTGCCTCTCTTCAGGCCACCGAGGTCCCGGACAGGACCGTGGCGGAGTCGGACACGAGCACGACCCGGTCGTGCTCTATGGAGAGGAACCCACCGTCCACCTCGACCTCGACGGTCTCGGCGTCCTCGTCCGCAGGACGTATGCGTACCTGACCCGGTGCCATCAGCGCCAGGACCGGGGCGTGTCCCGGCAGCACACCCATGTCGCCGTCCACCGTGCGCACGACGATCCTGGCTGCCTGGCCGGCCCAGATCTTCCGGTCGGTGCTGACGAACTCGACCTGGAGCGACGGCACGGACCGGAACGACGAGACGGGCTCCAGGGGCGGTACGGGCTCTCGTGGCGGCACGGACGATACCTCCGAACGAAACACGGTGGTTCCACGGGAAGGATACCCTCGGCGGCGACGGCGCCGCTGAGGAGTTGCCCGGTCCGTGGACGGGGGATCGCGATCGGGCCGCGGCCCGCCGTCCACGACCGGCCGGAACGGGTCAGGCCATGTTCTTCTTGATCTCCGCGGCCTTGCGCTCGACGTCGTCCAGCCCACCGCACATGAAGAACGCTTGCTCGGGAACGTCGTCGTACTCCCCGTCGGCAATCTTGGTGAAGGCCTCGACGGTCTGGGAGAGCGGAACGAAGGACCCGTCCAGGCCGGTGAAGTTCTTGGCGACGAAGGTGTTCTGGGACAGGAACCGCTCGATCCTGCGGGCCCGGCTGACCGTGACCCGGTCCTCCTCGGAGAGCTCGTCGACTCCGAGGATCGCGATGATGTCCTGGAGCTCCTTGTTGCGCTGCAGGATCTGCTTGATCCTCACCGCCGTCCGGTAGTGGTCGTCACTGATGTACCGGGGGTCCAGGATCCGCGAGGTCGAGGTCAGCGGGTCCACGGCGGGGTAGATCCCCAGGGAGGCGACGGTCCGGCTGAGCTCTGTCGTCGCGTCCAGGTGGGCGAAGGTGGTCGCGGGGGCCGGGTCGGTGTAGTCGTCGGCCGGAACGTAGACCGCCTGCATCGAGGTGATCGAGTGACCGCGGATCGAGGTGATGCGTTCCTGGAGAACGCCCATCTCGTCGGCGAGGGTCGGCTGGTACCCCACGGCGCTGGGCATGCGGCCCAGCAGCGTGGACACCTCCGAGCCCGCCTGGGTGAAACGGAAGATGTTGTCGATGAACAGCAGCACATCCTGCTTCTGCACGTCGCGGAAGTACTCGGCCATGGTCAGGGCCGACAGCGCCACCCGGAGCCGGGTGCCCGGCGGCTCGTCCATCTGGCCGAAGACCAGCGCGGTCTTCTCGATGACCCCGGTCTCGGTCATCTCGGCGATGAGGTCGTTGCCCTCACGGGTCCGCTCCCCGACCCCGGCGAACACCGAGACACCGCCGAAGTTCTCGGCGACACGGTAGATCATTTCCTGGATCAGGACCGTCTTGCCGACCCCGGCCCCGCCGAACAGACCGATCTTGCCGCCCTGGACGTACGGGGTCAGCAGGTCGATGACCTTGATGCCGGTCTCGAACATCTGGGTCCTGGACTCCAGCTGGTCGAAGGCCGGGGCGCTCCGGTGGATCGGCCAGCGCTCCTTGACCTCCATCACCTCGCCGTCCTTGAGATTCAGACAGGTCCCGATGGCGTTGAACACGTGCCCCTTGGTGACGTCGCCCACCGGGACCGAGATCGGCGCCCCCGTGTCGTGCACGGACGCCCCGCGGACCATGCCGTCGGTGGGCTGCATCGAGATCGCCCGCACGAGGTTGTCCCCGATGTGCTGGGCGACCTCCAGGGTGAGGACGTGACTCGTCCCGCCCATCACCACCTCGGTGGTGAGCGCGTTGTACATGTCGGGCATCGCGTCCGCGGGGAACTCGATGTCGACGACCGGGCCGATGACTCGGGACACCCGGCCGACACCGGCACCGGTGACCGTCTCAGGGGCTGTGGCAGTCATTTCTCACTCACTCTCGACAATTCCGGTGCTGAACGGATCCCGGTGCGGCGCCTGCCAGGCGTCGGACGGCCTGTCAGGCGTCGGACAGGGCGTTCGACCCGCCGACGATCTCGCTGATCTCCTGCGTGATCTCGGCCTGCCGCGCCGTGTTGGCCAGACGGCTGTAGCGACGGATCATTTCCTCGGCGTTGTCCGTCGCGGACTTCATCGCGCGCTGCCGCGCCGCGAGCTCGCCGGCCGCGGCCTGCAGGAGCGCGTTGTAGATCCTGCTCTCGACGTACCGCGGCAGGAGCGCGTCCAGGACCGCCGCCGGCGAGGGCTCGAACTCGTACAGGGGCAGCATCTCGTCGGGTCCCGGCGGGGTGTCCCCCTCGACGATCTCCAGGGGGAGCAGCCGGACCACCTCGGGGACCTGGGTCACCATGGTGACGAACCGGGTGAACACCACGTGGATCTCGTCGACCCCCTCGCCCGTCGAGGAGTCCAGGAAGGCGTCGATGAGCGTGGAGGAGATCTCCCGGGCGTTGTCGAACGACGGGGAGTCGGAGAAGCCGCTCCACCGGCCGGCCAGCTCGTGGTGCCGGAAGCGGTGGTAGGAGATCCCCTTGCGCCCGGAGACGTAGAGCGCGACCTCCTTGCCCTCGGCCCGCAGCAGTTCCGACAGCTGTTCACCGGCCCGGAGGACCGACGAGGAGTAGGCTCCCGCCAGCCCCCTGTCCGAGGTGACCAGCAGGACGGCCGCGCGCCTCACCTCGTCCTTCTCCCGCGTCAGCGGGTGGTTCTCCGAGGAGTAGGTGGCCACGGCCGAGACGGCGCGCGTGATCGCCTCCGTGTACGGGGTCGAGGCCACGGTGCGCTGCTGGGCCTTGACCATCCGCGAGGCGGCGATCAGCTCGAAAGCCCTGGTGATCTTCTTCATCGCCTGCACCGAGCGGATGCGCTGGCGATAGACGCGGAGCTGAGCTCCCATCCCTGTGTGCCTCCCGTCCCCTACGCCTGGTCCGAACCGTGCGCCTCAGGCGCGCTTCTGGCGGACGATCTGCTCCTGCCCCACGTCCTGCGCGCCCAGCGGGGCCTCCTGCTCCGGCGCGACGGTCACGGGAGCGCTCGCCCCCGCGGAGAAGGACTTCTTGAACCCGTCGATCGCCTCGATCAGGCCCTTCTCGACGTCCTGCGTGAACTGCCCCGACTCCCGGATCGCCCCCAGCAGGGACGTGCGGCGCCGCAGGTGGTCCAGGAACTCGGTCTCGAAACGGCGGACGTCCTCGACCGCCAGGTCGTCCAGGCGCCCGCTCGTGCCCGTCCAGACCGAGACCGCCTGTTCCTCCATGGGCAACGGCGAGTACTGCGGCTGTTTGAGCAGCTCGACGAGTCGCTGGCCGCGGGCGAGCTGGGCGCGGGAGGCCGCGTCCAGGTCAGAGGCGAACATTGCGAACGCCTCCAGCGCCCGGAACTGGGCCAGGTCCACCCGCAACGACCCGGAGACCTTCTTCATGGCCTTGGTCTGCGCGGAACCGCCGACGCGGGAGACCGAGATACCCACGTTGACCGCCGGCCGCACGTTGGCGTTGAACAGGTCCGACTCCAGGAAGATCTGGCCGTCGGTGATGGAGATGACGTTCGTGGGGATGTACGCCGAGACGTCGTTGGCCTTGGTCTCGATGATCGGCAGTCCGGTCATCGAGCCCCCGCCCATGTCGTCGGAGAGCTTCGCGCAGCGTTCCAGCAGGCGGCTGTGCAGGTAGAAGACGTCACCGGGGTAGGCCTCGCGGCCGGGCGGGCGTCGCAGCAGCAGGGACACCGAGCGGTACGCCTCGGCCTGCTTGGACAGGTCGTCGAAGACGATCAGGACGTGCTTGCCGGCGTACATCCAGTGCTGGCCGATGGCCGATCCGGTGTAGGGGGCCAGGTACTTGAACCCCGCGGAGTCCGAGGCCGGGGCCGCCACGATGGTCGTGTACTCCATCGCGCCGCTCTCCTCCAGCGCCCGGCGCACCCCGGAGATGGTGGAGCCCTTCTGGCCGATCGCGACGTAGACGCAGCGGACCTGGCGGTCGGGATCCCCCGACTCCCAGTCGGCCCTCTGGTTGATGATCGTGTCGATCGCGATCGCGGTCTTCCCGGTCTGCCGGTCACCGATGATCAGCTGCCGCTGCCCGCGGCCGACGGGCGTCATGGAGTCGATCGCCTTGAAGCCCGTCATGAGGGGCTGGTCGACGCTCTTGCGCTGGACGACGCTCGCGGCCTGCAGTTCCAGCGGGCGGCGGGTCTCGGCGACGATGTCGCCCAACCCGTCGACGGGATTGCCCAGGGGGTCGACGACCCGGCCGAGGTAGGCGTCCCCCACGGGGACGGACAGCACCTCACCGGTGCGCCGGACCTCCTGGCCCTCCTCGATGCCCCGGAAGTCCCCGAGGACGACCACGCCGATCTCGCGCACGTCGAGGTTCAGGGCCAGTCCGAGGGTCCCGTCCTCGAACCGCAGCAGCTCGTTGGCCATGACGCCCGGCAGGCCCTCGACCCGCGCGATCCCGTCCATGGCCTCGCTGACCCGACCGACCTCCTCGCGGGAGGCCGCGCCCGGTTCGTAGGCCTGGACGAAGGCGTCCAGGGCGTCGCGGATCTCCTCCGGACGGATCGTCAGCTCCGCCATCTGCAGTCCCTGCTCTCCTCGGTCGTGGCCCCCTCCTGCGAGGGTGACCTGGTCGTGAGTTGTCGTGTCCCGTCGCACGGGTCACGGGTCCCGGGCCTCGTGTCCGTCCGCCGGGTGACGGCACGCCGTCCTCAGCCCGTCAACGCGCGCCGGGCGGTGTCCATGCGTCCCAGTACCGTCCCGTCCAGGATCTGCCCGGCGATCTCGATCCGCAGACCGCCGAGGACCTGGGGATCGACGTCGACGTTCACCTGGATGGGACGGCGGTAGATCCTGCGCAGTGCCGCCTGCAGGCGCGCGTGGCGCGGCCCGTCCAGGGGGACGGCCGCCACCACGTGGGCGATCAGCTGCTGCCGCCGCCGTGCCGCCGCCTCGACGTACCCGGTCAGGACCCATTCGGTGCGCAGGCCCCGCGGATGCCTCGCGGCCTGCACGGCCAGGCGGACCGTCTCGGGGGCGGCCCTGCCCTCCAGCAGGCGCCGGACCAGGTCCTCCTTGCGCTCACCGCCCGGGGTCCTCGCGGAGAAGGCGTCCCGCAGGCCCGGGTCGCCCGACACCGTCCGCGAGAAGCGGAAGAGTTCGTCCTCGACGGCCTCCAGCCGCCCGGCCCGTTCGGCCAGGGCCAGCAGCACCGTGACGGCGAGGCTCTCCACCGTGTCCGTCAGGTCGCCCGGGGCGGACCACCGGTCCCGGACCAGACCGCGCAGCAGTCCGAGCGCCCCGGCCCCGATCTGTCCGGACAGCAGCCGGTCCACGAGGTCGGCCTTGGACTCGGGCCGGTGCGAGGGATCCGTCAGGGCCCGGCGCAGGCCCGCGCTGCCTGCAAGGAGCCCCGTGGCCCCGAAGAGGTCCTCGGCAAGGCGCGCGCGGTCCTCCCCCGTGTCCAGGAGTTCCTCGAGGGACTGCTGCGCCGTGGCGGCGGCGTGCCTGCTGGTGCCGCGCATCACCCGTTCCGTCCCAGTGCCGCCGCCGACCCGTTCGCCTCGGCGGGTTCCATCCGCTCGAGTTCGGCCATGAACCTGTCCACGACACGGCTCTGCCGGGCCTCGTCGGCGAGGGCCTCACCGACGATCCTGGACGCCAGTTCCGTGGCCAGTTCCCCGACCTCGCCCCGCAGCGACACCAGGGCGTGCTGGCGCTCGGCCTCGATCTGCTGCTGGGCTGCGGCAACGATCCGGTCGGCCTCGGCCTGGGCCCGGCCCCGCATCTCCACGACGATGGCGGCGCCCTCCTCGGTGGCCTCCTGGCGGATGCGGGCGGCCTCGGTCCTCGCCTCGGCCAGCTGCGCCCGGTACTGGGTCAGCGCCTGCTCCGCCTGGGCCTGGGCCTGCTCGGCCCGTTCCAGACCGCCCTCGATCGCCGTGGTCCGCTCGGCCAGGACCTGTTCGAGCCTCGGCACCACCGCGCGGGCCACCACGAAGTAGAGGACGGCGAAGGCAACGATCCCGAAGACGAGTTCTCCGGGATGGGGGATGATGGGCGCCGCGTCGGCCCAGAACCCCTCCTCGTCCCCGCTGGCGCGCAAGCTCCCGCTGGTGAGGACGCTCCCGCCGGTGAGGACGCTGTAGACAGCAGCCACGGTCACTCCTGATCGCCAGAATCGGACAGACAGGTCGACGGACCGGTCAGCGGAACACGAAGGCCAGGGCGAGGCCGAAGATGGCCAGCGCCTCGGCGAGGGCGAAGCCCAGGAAGGCGATCGTCTGGAGCTGCCCCTTGGCCTCGGGCTGCCGGGCGACCCCGTTGATGTAGGCCGCGAAGACCAGACCGACGCCGATACCGGGGCCGATGGCCGACAGGCCGTACCCGAGGATCGCGATGTTTCCTTCCATGGTCCCTTTCCTCGTTCCTCTCGTTCCGCCACCGCCGGGCGATGGTCGGGCTCTTTCGGTACCGCGCTGCCTGCGAATGCGCGCGTACCGTTCTTCCGGTGGAGCGGATCCGTTGTTCTGGGCGCCTGCGGATCGGTCGTGCGGACCTTCCTGTCGGGAACGTCCGCCCCCGTGCCCTCAGGCCCCCTGTTCGTCCCCGCCGTTGCCCGGCGGGGTGCCGGGCCGTGCCGCCGTGCGCCCCCGTCGGGTGCGCGGCCGGGTTCAGTGCTCGTCCGCCAGGGCGCCCGCGATGTAGAGCGCCGAGAGCAGGGTGAAGATGTAGGCCTGCAGGAACTCCACCAGGATCTCGAACACGGTCATCACGAAGCCCATGACCCAGGAGACCCCGCCGGCCGCCGTCATCCCGACACCGCCGGCTTCGAAGACCAGGTATTCGCCGCCGGTGATGAACAGCAGGAGCAGCAGGTGCCCGGCGAACATGTTGCCGAACAACCGCAGGGCCAGCGTCACCGGCCGGGTGAAGAAATAAGTGATCAGCTCCAGGGGGTAGATGAGCACGCCCAGCCCGATGCCGACCCCGGGAGGCATCAGGCTCCTGAAGTACCCCACCACCCCGCGCCTGCGGATCCCGAGATAGTGGTAGAGCACGAACACCACGAGGGTGAGGGCGGCGGGGACCGCCACCCGGCTCATGGTCGGGAACTGGATCGGCGGGATCACGCCGAACAGGTTGTTCACAAGGATCAGCACGAACATGCTGAACAGGAACGGAACGAAACGCAGGAAGTCCCTGCTCCCGATCACTTCCCTCGCGACCGAGTTGCGCACCAGGCCGTAGACGGACTCCGTGAGGAGCTGGCTGCGGCCGGGCACCAGTGACAGCTTGCGGGTCGCGGCGAGCAGCCACCAGCAGATCACGACGACCGACAGCCCGAGCACCACCGAGGCCCGCGTGATGGCGAAGGGTCCGTCGGTCCCGAAGAGAGGCTGCCAGAAGTCGGAGACGTCGGGGGCAGCGAAGCCGTCGCTCCCGGCGACGCTCTGGGCTCTCACGAAATCTCCTTCGGTCAGCACGAGCCGAGCGCCCGAAGGCGCCGCGGCGAGGAGGTGGTCATCGCGTACGGTACCGGACGACGATGACGTAGACGGCCAGGGCCATCCCACCCACGAGCCCGACGGGGAACAGGAAACCCGTCCCCAGCAGGCTGTCCAGTAGCCAGCCCAGACCCCCGTACAGCGCTGGACCGGAGAGGAGTCGAGCAAGGACGGTCCATGCCTCGTCCTCTCCGCCCGGTGGGCCGATCGGCCTGTCAGGGGTGCCCGAGCCAGGATCGCTCGGCCTACCAGGTCTCCCGTTACCAGGAGTCCCGGAACTACCAGGAGTCCCGGAACCGCCTGGAACTCCGGGCCTGTCAGGAGTACCGGGCCTGTCAGGAGTACCGGAAGGCTCACCAGGGATGTTGGAGGGAGGGTGGGCGTCCTCGTCCATCGCCTCAGAGCCTACCAGTGCCACAGCTGTTTCCCTTTACCACGATGATCGGTCGGGGGAGAGTCTTTCGTGAGGTGTTCGCGAAGGATTGTTCGCCCCGATTTCATGATCCTTTCTCCTGTCCGTCATCCCCTTCCTCTCCCCTCGCCACGGCCTGCCCGCGCTCGCCCCGGTCCACCTCGAAGTACGGCGTCCTCAGGCGCGCTGTGGCCCGGACCTGGCCCGCCGACCAGGCGACGACCCCGGCGATCAGGGCCAGTCCCAGGTGCTCGGCCGACAGCCGGTCGATCCGGGTCAGCAGGGCCCACAGCAGGCCGAGGCCGACGACCAGTGCCCCGTACGCGCCGACGGCCGCGGCCATCACCGCGACCGGCGGACCGGACCGCACCAGGTGCAGCGTGCAGGGCCCCACGGCCATGGCGGCGCCGGCGACGGCCGTGCCGACGAGCGCCCCGGCCCCGGCCCTCGCCCCCTGCACGGACGCGAGCGCGACGATCACGACGCCGACCGCCAGCAGGGGGGCAGCCCCTGCCCGCAGGAGGGTCCCGGCGGCACAGCGGCCGGAGGAGGAGGGGAGGCCGGTCACTGCCGCGAGACCTCCACGGACCGGTGGCGGGAACGGTGCGCCTGCAGCAGGCGGTGCGGTCCGACGGTGACGAGGACGGCGAGGAGCACGGCGATCCCGGCGGTCAGCAGGGCGGTGTGCAGGGGGACGAAGGCCACCGATGCAACTCCGAAGGCCAGGATCGCCGTCCAGACGTACATGATGAGCACGGACGCGGCGTGGCTGTGTCCGAGGGCCAGCAGCCGGTGGTGCAGGTGCCGCTTGTCCGGGTGCCAGGGCGCCTGCCCGGCCCTGGTGCGCCGCACCACCGCGAGGAGCAGGTCGACCAGGGGCAGCGCCAGGACGGCCAGGGGCAGCGCCAGGGGGAAGAAGGCCGGGACGATCTTGGCCTGGGACACGGCGGTCGGGTCGACCTGGCCGGTGATGGCGATCGTCGAGGAGGCGAGGAGCAGGCCGATGAGCATCGATCCGCTGTCGCCCATGAAGATCCGGGCCGGGTTGAAGTTGTGGGGCAGGAACCCCAGGCACGATCCGACAAGGGCCGCCGTCACGAGGGACGCCAGCGACGAGTAGTCGGTCGGGGACGCGTCCTTGCTCAGCAGGTACGAGTAGACGAAGAACGCCGAGCCTGCGATCCCAACGATCCCCGCGGCCAGGCCGTCCAGGCCGTCGACGAAGTTCACCGCGTTGATGGTGACCACGACGACGAGCACGGTCAGCACGAGCAGGGTCCCCGAGGAGGGGATGGTGAGCCCCGCGACGGGCAGGGAGACCAGTTGGACGCCCTTCCATGCCATGAGCAGGGCGGCGATGGCCTGCCCCGCGAGCTTGGTCACGGCGTCGAGGGTCCACAGGTCGTCCATGACCCCCAGCAGGCACACGGCGACGGCCCCCAGGAGGACCCCCCAGGGGCTGCCGCCGGCGTCGAAGACCTCCGAGAGGAAGGGCATCCGGCTGGCCACGAGCAGGGCCGCCGCGAAACCGACGAGCATGGCCGTTCCGCCGAGCCTCGGGATCGGCACCGTGTGCACGTCGCGCGAACGCACCGGGGTGATCGCGCCGATCCGGCGGGCGAACCTCCGCGTCAGGGGGGTCACCAGGTAGGTGACCGCAGCGGCCACCAGCATCACGTAGAGGTAGGCACGCACCTACTGCTCCGTCCCAGGTCCGTCGATCAGCGGGGCCACCTCACGCAGCTGCCGCACCGTCACCGCCCCCGCCCGCAGGATCCTCGCCCGCGGTCCCGTCACGTCCACCACGGTGGAGACCTGCCCGCCCACGGTGGGGCCGGCGTCCAGGTAGACCGTCACCGCCTGCGCCAGTTCGTCCTCGGCCCCGTCGCAGTCCCGCGGGGCGGGCCGGCCGGCGCGGCAGGCGCCCGTCACGGCCAGCGGCCCCGTGCGGCGCAGGAGCGCGAGGGTCACCGGGTCCAGCGGCATGCGAAGGCCGACCGTTCCCCTCCCCGCATAGGGTTCCAGCACCGGCCGCGGGCGGCACACGAGGGTCACCAGCCCCGGCCAGAGCGCTTCGGCCAGTTCCCTCGCCGCGGCGGGCAGGTCGGCTGCCAGCCCGTCCAGGCTGCGCACCCGGGGCACCAGCACGGCGGGCAGCGGCCCGTCCACGGTCCGGCGGGCGCGGCCGAGCGCGTCCAGGGCACGGTCCGAGAAGGGATCGCAGGCGACGCCGTAGACCGCCTCCGTGGGCAGGACGACCAGGTCGCCCTCGTGGATCCGTTCGGCGGCCCGTTCGATGCCCCGGCCCCGGGCGGCCGGATCGGTGCAGTCGAACCGGTAGCTCACGGGCACGAGTCTGTCACCCGGGCCGATGGACCTCGACGGCGCACCACCAGCACGCGGTCACGGCCCGACAGATCCTGCCGGGTCCGCCCGTCCTCCCACGCGCACGGTGCCGGCAGGGTCCGGGTGGCGGGCCCCTGCTCGTCCCCGTGCTCCATGACGAGCAGGCCACCGGGTCCGAGCAGGGCCGCGGCTGCCAGGACGACGGCGCGCGGGACGCGCAGGCCGTCCGGACCCCCGCCGTACAGGGCACGGGGAGGGTCGTGCAGGCGCACCTCCGGGTCGACGGGGACCGCCGACTCGGGGATGTACGGAGGGTTGGACACGACAACGTCGACCTCACCGACCAGGTCCGACAGTGCCCCGGTGTCGCAGGAGACCACGTCACCGCCGCGCAGTTCGACCCGTCCGCGGGAGCCGGATGCTCGGACGTTCAGTTCGGCCCAGGCCAGGGCCTGCTCGTCGAGTTCGAGCGCCACCACGCGGGCGGAGGGGACCTCCGAGGCGACACCGAGGGCGATGGCGCCGGACCCGGTGCACAGGTCGACGACGACCGGACCGTCCCCGGTCCCCGCCCGTCGCCGGGCCTCCTCGATCGCGAGCCCCGCCGTCACCTCGGTCTCGGGCCGCGGGACGAAGACCCCCGGGCCCACCCGCAGCCGCAGTCCCCGGAAACCGGCGACGCCGGTCAGGTGCTGCAGCGGGACCCGGCGGGCACGCTGCTCGACGAGCGCGTCCAGTGCCAGGGCACTGTCCCGGTCCAGGGTGTCCCCCCGCAGGCAGAACGCTTCGGCCTGCCCGCAGCTCACCCCGAGGACGTGGGCGGCCAGGGCCCTGGCGTCGGCCGCGGGGCTGGGCACGCCCGCCAGGGCGAGCGCGGTGCGGGCCCGGGCCAGGTGCCCGGCGAGGGGTTGCGGGGGCTGCTGGGCCGTCATCCCCGGCCGGCCGGGGAGGTCCTGGGCCCGGTCGGTGCCCGCCGGTTCCCGGGGGCGTGGGTCGCGGAGGTGCTCCGGACGGCCGCGAGCCGTTCGGCCCGTTCCGCGGACAGGCAGGAGGCCACGACGGCCTCCAGATCGCCGTCGAGGACCTGGTCGAGGTTGTAGGCCTTGTACCCGGTGCGGTGATCGGTGATCCGGTTCTCCGGGAAGTTGTAGGTCCTGATGCGTTCGGAACGGTCCACGGTACGCACCTGCGAGCGACGGGTCGCGGAGGCCTCCTCCTGCGCGTTCTGCCGCGCGACGGCGTGGAGCCTGGACCGGAGGATGCGCAGGGCCTGCTCCTTGTTCTGCAACTGGGACTTCTCGTTCTGGCAGGACACGACCGTTCCCGTGGGCAGGTGGGTGATGCGGATCGCGGAGTCCGTGGTGTTGACCGACTGCCCGCCGGGGCCCGAGGAGCGGAAGACGTCGATGCGCAGGTCCTCGGGATCGATGGTGATGTCGATCTCCTCGGCCTCCGGGAGCACGAGCACCCCGGCGGCCGAGGTGTGGATGCGCCCGGAGGACTCGGTGACGGGGATCCGCTGCACGCGGTGGACCCCGCCCTCGAACTTCAGGTGCGCGTACACGCCCTCGCCGGGGACGGCGCGGGCCGCCTTGACGGCGACGGAGGCGTCCTTGAGGCCTCCGAGGTCGCTGCCGGTCGACTGGAGGACCTCCGCCCGCCACCCGCGGCGCTCGACGTACCGCAGGTACATGCGCAGCAGGTCGGCCGCGAAGAGGGCGGACTCCTCGCCGCCCTCCCCGGCCTTGATCTCGAGGATCACGTCGCGGTCGTCGTCGGGGTCCCGCGGGACGAGCAGGAGACGCAGGCGCTCGGCGATCCCGCCGGCCGTCCGGGTCAGTTCCTCGAGCTCGCCGGCGAAGGAGGGGTCCTCGCGCACGAGTTCGCGGGCGGCCTCGACGTCCTGCACGGCGGACAGCCATTCCCGGTGGACGGCGACGATGCCGGTCAGTTCTGCGTAGCGGCGTCCGAGGCGGCGCGAGACCTGGGCGTCGGAGTGCACCGACGGGTCGGCCAGGCGTTCCTCCAGCTCGTGGTGCTCGGCCAGGAGGGGGTCGACCGCTGCGTGGAGGGCGTCGCGGGCGTCGTGCTCGGGCTCGCTGCCCGGCTGCGGCATGGTTCGGCCCTCCACGGGTCACGGATGCGCCCTGCGCGGGTCACGCCACGGTGAGCGGCGGCACCCGGGGGGAGGGCGTGCTCGTCAACGACATCGCCGACCGCACCGGACCGGGAAGGATCGACGGATGCGGCCGGCGGGACGTCGTGGTTACTTCGTGCCGGGCTTCTTGCCGTAGCGCTTCTGGAAGCGGGCGACCCGACCGCCGGTGTCCAGGATCTTCTGCTTGCCGGTGTAGAAGGGGTGGCACTTGCTGCAGACATCCGCGTGGATCCGGCCGCTGCGGGAGGTGCTGCGGGTGGTGAAGGTCTCCCCGCAGGTGCAGGTCACCTCGGTCACCACGTAGTCGGGGTGGATTCCGGTCTTCATGTCGCTCCTCGGTCGGGGCGCCGGGTCGCGTGCGGTCGCACGACGTGAACCGGCAGCCGGGTCCAGTGTGCCAGACATCAGCGGCCCTTCCACGCCGGCCCCGGGCCCCGTCCGGTCCCACCGGTTGCCCGGTCGGTGCTCCGGAGGGCACGGGTTCGTCACCCCGGAGGGTTCCGGCTGGTGTCCCGGAGGGTTCCGTCGGGGCACCGGCGGATGGCACCGGTGGACCCGCGGGGGCTGCCACCGGTGCCCCGTCACCGCGCCGTGGCGGCAGGGCACCGGCAGGGCGTCCCGCAGATCCCGGTCGGTCCCGTTCCGGCGGGGTCGCGGAGGGTTCCGTTCCGGGAGGGTCCCGAGTCCGTCAGTCGTCGTCGCCCCGGCCGGGGACCGGGGTCGTCTTCTGCACCTGCATGAGGAACTCGACGTTGCTGCGGGCCTGCTTGAGCCGGTCCAGCAGCAGCTCGATCGCCTGCTGGGGCTCCAGCGCCCCCATGACCCGGCGGAGCTTCCAGATGATGTTCAGCTCCTCCTTGGACATGAGGATCTCCTCGCGGCGCGTGCCGGACGCGTTGACGTCCACAGCCGGGAAGATCCGCTTGTCCGCGAGCTGCCGGGACAGGCGCAGCTCCATGTTCCCCGTGCCCTTGAACTCCTCGAAGATGACGTCGTCCATCTTGGAGCCGGTCTCGACGAGGGCCGTGGCGAGGATGGTGAGCGAGCCGCCGTGCTCGATGTTCCGCGCGGCGCCGAAGAAGCGCTTGGGCGGGTACAGGGCGCTGGAGTCCACGCCGCCGGAGAGGATCCGCCCGCTGGCCGGGGCCGCCTGGTTGTAGGCACGGCCGAGACGAGTGATCGAGTCCAGCAGCACCACGACGTCGTGGCCGAGTTCGACCATGCGCTTGGCGCGTTCGATGGCCAGTTCCGCCACGGTGGTGTGGTCGTCGGCGGGACGGTCGAAGGTGGAGGCGATCACCTCTCCCTTGACCGTGCGCTGCATGTCCGTGACCTCCTCCGGCCGCTCGTCCACGAGGACGACCATGAGGTGGCACTCCGGGTTGTTGTGGGTGATCGCGTTGGCCACGGCCTGCAGGACGAGGGTCTTGCCTGCCTTGGGCGGGGAGACGATCAGACCGCGCTGCCCCTTGCCGATCGGCGCGACCAGGTCGATGATCCGCGTGGTCAGGAGGTTGGGTTCGGTCTCGAGGCGCAGCCGCTCCTGCGGGTACAGGGGCGTGAGCTTGTTGAACTCCGGCCGCTTGCGGGCCTCCTCGGCCGGGGCCCCGTTGACGGTGTCCAGGCGCACCAGGGCGTTGAACTTCTGCCTCTGCTGCTCGCCCTCGCGGGGCTGGCGGACGGCACCGGCGATGAGGTCGCCCTTGCGCAGGCCGGACTTCTTGACCTGGCCGAGGGAGACGTAGACGTCGGTCGGCCCGGGGGTGTAGCCCGTGGTGCGAAGGAAGGCGTAGTTGTCCAGGACGTCCAGGATGCCGGCCACGGGGAGCAGGACGTCGTCCTCCGCGACCTCGACCTCGTCGGAGCCGGAGCTCTCCCCCCCGCGCTGGCGGCGCTTGCGGTCGCGGTAACGGCCCCGGCGACGCCTGCTGCGGCCCTCGTTCTCGTCGTCGTCGTCGCGGCCCTCACGGTTGTCGCGGCCGTCACGGCCGTCCCTGCCGTCGCGGCCGTCCCTGCTGTCGCGGCCGTCGCGGTCCCGGTGGTTGTTCGGTCCGTGGTTCTGGTCGCCGCCGTTGCGACGTCCCTCGGACGGCTCACCCGACCGCTGCCCCGGTTCGGACGATGTGTCGGTGCCGTCCACGGGCAGGCTCTGCTGCCCGGAGGAGACGTCCTGGTCACCGCCGCGATCGGGCCGACGGGCCACGCGCCGGTTGCCGGTGGGGTCGTGGCGGGACCGGCGGGCAGGGGCCTGCTCGCCCGCGCGCTCCCCCTCGCCGGCCGCCGCGGTGGCGGCTGTGCTGCCCGTGGCGGGGGCGCTCTCGCAGCTGCTGGTCGTGGCCTTCTCCGTGACGACGTCGCCGTCGACCGCACCGATCGCGGACCTGGAGGCCCGGGAACGGGTCGTGGGCGGACCGGCCGGGGCGGCGGCACGGCGCGTGCGGGGACGCGCGGTCGTGGCCGGTACCTCGGCGCCGGCCAGGCGCGCCTTGATGGCAGCCTGGAGATCCGACTTCCGCATGCGCGCCGTGCCGCTGATCCCGAGCTGGGAGGCCAGGGCCTGCAGCTCGGGCAGCCGCATCGCGGCGATGCTGCCGCGGGTGGCTGCGTCGGTCCCGGCGGTGGCCGGTGCCGCAGCGGCTATGTCGGTGGTGTCTGTCACGAAAGGTTCCTTCCCCTCGTCGGCCGTGATGAACATCGGCACGGCCAGCGGGTCGGTGCCCGACTCTTGATTCCCGGGCGGAGTGGAAAAGCCGCGAGCGCGCTCAGGCGACAAAGAGATCACGGCAGATTTCAACAGCGGGGACAGAGACTCAAGGCTTCTGGACTCAAGGCTCCCGACGGCTGCACACACACTGTAACACCGCAGGCAGCACGAGTGCAGTGGCGTAGCACGGGCAGTTGCGCTCCGCGAGGAGGCATCCGCCGCACCGACGTTCGCGTCGGGCCGATTCCCTCACTCACCTCGGCACTCGTCCCCGTGTCCTGAAGTGCCGTCCGCAATTGTCGTGCATCAATGTACACCCTCAGTTACCCACCGCTACCACCCGCGCCCCCTGTGTGTCCACCGGCAATTGTGTCACGGCCCATTCGTGCTCGACACATCGGGTGACCCGTTCGAGGGGGGATCCTCCCACGACCAGGGCGAGGACCGTCGGACCGGCCCCGGAGACGACCGCGGCGATCCCCTCGGAGCGCAGACGGCGCACGAGCTCGAGGGTCCCGGGCATGGCCGGTGCCCGGTACGCCTGGTGCAGCCTGTCCTCGGTCGCGGGGAACAGCAGATCCGGACGCCGCGACATGGCTTGGACCAGCAACGCCGCACGTCCGGCCGTGAAGGCCGCGTCGGAGTGCGGAACGCTGTCCGGCAGCATGGCACGGGCCTTCGACGTGGCCAGTTCGCACGCGGGGACGCAGACGACGGGGTGGATGTCCGGATGCACCCGCAGGGCGGTCGAGCCGGCCCGTCCCGTGAGGGCGTCGACCCAGGAGACCGTCATCCCGCCCAGCAGGCTCGCCGAGACGTTGTCAGGGTGCCCCTCGAGCTCCGTGGCCAGGTCCAGCAGGGTCGCGTCGTCCAGTGGCCCGTCGGGGGCCCCGCGCTCCCCGGGGGCGGCGCTGTCCCCGGGAACTTCGCTGGCCCCGGAACCGGCGGTGCCGGGGACGCTGACCATGGCCCGGGCGAGCATCAGCCCGGTGACGACCGCCGTGGCCGACGAGCCGAGCCCTCGACCGTGGGGAACAACGTTCGTGCAGGTCAGTTCGAGACCGGGCCGGGGCGTCCCCGCACGTTCCAGGCCGGCGCGCAGCGCCCGCACGACCAGGTGGGTCCCGTCCAGGGGGACCTGCCCGGCTCCCTGGCCGCTGACCCGCACGACCAGCGCCCGGCGGTCCGGCAGCGCCACGGCCTCGCACCGGTCGTACAGGCCAAGGGCCAGGGCGATACTGTCGAAGCCGGGGCCGAGATTGGCACTCGACGCCGGGACCTCCACAGCGACCGGGTCCCGGCGCACCCGCGCGGCGTCAACGGTCATGCCGCGGGCCCCGGCGTCCCGGGGGCGGTCACGGCGTCGCCGGGCCCCCGGACGGTCCCGACGGGCACGCCGGGGGCCGCGGCAGGGGCCGGCGCCGTCACGTGTCCCCCTCGACCCGCATGACGCTCTCGACGGCCTGCACGGGGTCCAGGTGGGCCAGGGCCTCGACGGTCGCGGAGAGCGCCGCGTCCGTGGCGGCGTGGGTGACCACGACCAGCGAGGCCCGCTGCGCCGGCGCCCCCTCGTCGGCCTCGCGGCCCTGGTGCTGGTGCTGGTGCTGGCGCACGGTCTCGATCGAGACGCCGTTCTCCGCGAAGGCCCCCGCGACCGTGGCCAGGACCCCCGGCCGGTCCAGGACGTCGAGGTTGATGTGGTACCGGGTGATGACCTCGCCCATGGGACGGGGCCGCAGGCCCGAGTGGGTGGATTCGGCCGGCCCGCGCCGCCCGGCCGCCCGGTTCCTCGCCACGGTGACCACGTCGCCGAGGACAGCGCTCGCGGTCGGGGCACCGCCGGCGCCCTTGCCGTAGAACATGAGTTCCCCGGCGGCCTGGGTCTGGACGAACACGGCGTTGTAGGCGTCCCTGACCCCCGCCAGGGGATGGTCCTGGGGGATCATCGCCGGGTGGACCCGGACCGAGACCCCGGGCTCGCCGTCCGGGCCGACGGTCCGGTCGCAGATCGCCAGGAGCTTGACGACGGCGTGCAGGCGTTCGGCCGAGGCGATGTCGGCGGCCGTGACCCCCGTGATCCCCTCCCGGTGCACGTCGGCGGCGGTGACCCGGGTGTGGAAGGCCAGGGAGGCGAGGATGGCGGCCTTGGCCGCGGCGTCGAACCCCTCGACGTCGGCCGTGGGATCGGCCTCGGCGTACCCCAGGGACTGGGCCTGGGCGACGGCCTCGGCGAAGCCGGTGCCCGTGGTGTGCATGCGGTCCAGGACGTAGTTGGTCGTGCCGTTGACGATCCCGAGGACCCGGTGGACCGTGTCGCCGACGAGCGACTCCTTCAGGGGGCGCAGGATCGGGATGGCAGCGGCGACGGCTGCCTCGTAGTACAGGTCGACCCCGTGCCGGTCCGCTGCGCTCAGCAGCGTCTCGCCGTCCTCGGCCAGCAGCGCCTTGTTGGCCGTGACGACGCTCGCCCCCGAGGCCATGGCCTGCAGGATCAGGGTCCGGGCCGGTTCGATGCCGCCGATGACCTCGACGACGAGGTCGCACTTCTCCACGAGGGCCGCGGCGTCGGTGGTGAACAGTTCGGGATCGAGGTCCACGCCGCGGGCGCGACCGAGCCGCCGGACGGCGACCCCGGCCAGGCGCAGGGGGACCCCGGCCCGGCGGGCGAGTTCCTCGGACTGCTCGGTGAACAGTCGAGCCACCTCGGTGCCGACCACGCCGCAGCCCAGCAGTCCCACTTTCAGGGGCTCCACGTCCAGCTCCTCTCCCCGGACCGGTGTCGGTCCCGAACCTGTCTCCCACATCCCGCGGACGACCCGTGGCATCATCTCATCATCCGGACAGTTCGTTCCGGAACGGCCGGGGTCCCGTGGCGTGCCGCGCCGGCCGGGCCGTGGCCGGTCCGGGTCCGAGCCCGGTTCCTGCCCCGTCTCACGCCCCGGGGTCCAGGCCCAGCAGGTCGTCCTCGGTCTCGCGACGCAGAAGGGTCGTGACCCTCCCGTCGCGCACGGACAGGACGGGAGGCCGCGGGACCTGGTTGTACTGGCTGGCAAGGCTCCGGCAGTATGCCCCGGTACCGGGCACGGCCAGGAGGTCCCCGCGGACGATGTCCCCGGGCAGGAACTCGTCGCGGACGATGACGTCGCCGCTCTCGCAGTGCTTGCCGACGACCCGGGTGAGGACGGGCTCGGCGTCGGAGGTGCGACCGGCCAGGGTGCAGGAGTAGTCGGCGTCGTACAGGGCCGTGCGGACGTTGTCGCTCATGCCGCCGTCGACGGAGACGTACCGGCGCCGCGTCCCGTGGTCCAGGGGGACGTCCTTGACCGTGCCGGCGGAGTACAGGGTGAAGGCGCTCGGCCCGGCGACGGCGCGCCCGGGCTCGACCGTGACCCGGGGGACGTCGATGCCGAGGCCCCGGCACTCGCGCTGGACGATGTGGGCCATCTGGTCGGCGAGGGCCTTGGGCTCCAGGGGGTCGTGCTCGCTGGTGTAGGCGATGCCGTACCCGCCCCCGAGGTCGATCTCCTCCACGGGGGTGCCGGTCCACCCGCCGATGCGGGCGCACAGTTCGAGCAGCCGCCGGGCGGAGACCTCGAACCCTCCCGTGTCGAAGATCTGCGAGCCGATGTGGCTGTGCAGCCCGCGCAGGCGCAGGCGCGGGTGGTCCAGGACCCGGCGGGCCGCGCTCTCGGCGTGGCCCGAGGCCAGGGAGAGCCCGAACTTCTGGTCCTCGTGCGCCGTGGCCATGTACTCGTGGGTGTGGGCCTCGACCCCGACGGTGATCCGCAGCAGGACGGATGCCTCGACGCCGAGTTCCTCGACCAGGCCGGCCAGCAGGTCGATCTCGGAGTGGGAGTCGACGACGATCCGCCCGGCCCCTGCCAGCAGCGCGCGGCGGAGCTCCGCGGGGGACTTGTTGTTGCCGTGCAGGGTGATCCGGTTCCCCGGCATGCCGGCCCTCAGGGCGATGGCCAGTTCCCCGCCCGTGCACACGTCCAGGCCGAGGCCGTCCTCCTCGATCCACCGCACGACGCCGGTGCAGGTGAAGGCCTTGCTGGCGTAATGGACCCGCGCCCTGCCGCCGAAGGCGCCGTCGAAGGCGTCCCGGAAGGCCACGGCCCGGGTCCGGAAGTCGACCTCGTCCAGGACGTAGGCGGGGGTCCCGTGCTCCTCGGCCAGGTCGCGCACGTCGAGACCGCCCACGCGGAGGGCGCCGTCCGCGCCGCGGTGGACGGTGGCGGCCCACAGGGAGGGCAGCAGGGCGTTGACGTCCTCGGGGGGACGCAGCCATGCGGGTACCGCGGCCACCCCGCCGTACCCCGGGGAGTGCAGGACTCCGGCTTCGTGGGTTCCCATCGATCGCTCCGGTCTGAGTCGGTGTCCGGAAGGGCCGGGCCCTTCCGGGAAGGCTGGTGGATCGTGCCGGGTCGGGACGGCCCGCACGCGCGTCCCCGCGGGGTCCGCGGGACGCGGGCATGGGCCGCGTGGGCCGGTCCGGGGCCGCCCGTGGGCCGGTGCCCGGGACGGGCGCCCGTCCGGTCGGATCCAGGACTGGGTCCGGTACCGGACAGGGGCCAGATCCGGGGCCGGCGCCGGTCCGGTCGGTGCCGGGGGTCCTCGCCCGGAGTGCTGAGTCCGGGCTCAGGACCGTCCCGCGTCCCCGACCCGTGGGGACCGGCCCGGCCGCCGTCGGGACCGGGACGCCCGGTCCGTCCGGTCCGGCGTCGGCGGGGGGGCCGGTCCTGGGCCGCCCGGTGGCGGGCTCACATCCGGTCGGGGGCGCTGACGCCGAGCAGGGTGAGCCCGTTGGCCAGCACGGTGCGGGTGGCCTCGTTGACCCACAACCGCGTGTGGTGGACGGGCTCGACGGGTTCGTCGGCCCTGGGCGTGACCCGGCAGGCGTCGTACCACTTGTGGTAGTACCCGGCCAGTTCCTCCAGGTAGCGGGCCACCCGGTGCGGTTCGCGCAGTTCGGCGGCCTGGGCGACGAGGCGGCCGAACTCCCCCAGGGCCGCGAGGAGGACCGCTTCGGTCTCGTCGGTGAGCAACGCGGGGTCGAAGGCCGCCGCGAGGTCGACCCCGGCCTCGCGGGCGTTGCGCGTGACCCCCGCGCAGCGGGCGTGCGCGTACTGCACGTAGTAGACGGGGTTGTCGTTGCTGCGTTTGACGAGCAGGTCGAGGTCGATGTCGATCGAGGAGTCGACCGAGGAGCGGGCGAGGGAGTACCGGGCGGCGTCGACCCCGACGGCCTCCACGAGGTCCTCGAGGGTGACGACCGTGCCGGCGCGCTTGCTCATGCGCACGGGCCGCCCGTCGCGCAGGAGGTTGACCATCTGCCCGATGAGGATCTCCAGATGGGTGCCGGGGACGTCGCCGAAGGCCCCGCACATGGCCATCATGCGCCCGATGTACCCGTGGTGGTCGGCGCCCAGCATGATGACGACCCTGTCGAACCCGCGCTCGCGCTTGTCCAGGTAGTAGGCGAGGTCACCGGCGATGTAGGCGGGCATGCCGTCGCTCTTGAGCACGACCCGGTCCTTGCCGTCCCCGTGGTCGCTCGTGCGCAGCCAGGTGGCGCCGTCGGCCTCGTAGATGCGGCCCAGCGAGCGCAGCCGTTCGATGGCCCGGGCCACGGCGCCGGACTCGTGCAGGGAGTTCTCGTGGAAGTAGACGTCGAACTCCACGCCGAAGTCCCGCAGGGTCTGCTTGATCTCGGCGAACATGAGGTCGACCCCGCGCGAGCGGAAGGCCTCGGCGGCCTCGTCGTCGGGCAGGGTCAGGGGGTCGGGCTCCCCCGCGGCAGCGGCGTCCCGCAGGACCTGCGCTGCGATGTCGTCGATGTACTGCCCTCCGTAGCCGTCCTCGGCCACGTCCAGGCCGCGGGCCCGGGCCAGCAGGGACCGGGCGAACCGGTCGATCTGGGCACCGTGGTCGTTGAAGTAGTACTCGCGGGTGACCTCGGCCCCCGTGGCCTGCAGGATCCGGGCGAGGCTGTCGCCGACCGCCGCCCACCGGGTGCCCCCCAGGTGGATGGGACCGGTGGGGTTGGCCGAGACGAACTCGAGGTTGATCCGCCGGCCCGCGCCGCCGTCGCTGCGGCCGTAGCCGGTTCCGGCGCGCACGATCGTGCGCGCGAGTTCCCCGGCGGCCGCCGCGTCGAGCACGACGTTGAGGAACCCCGGTCCGGCGATGTCGACCCGGGCGATCCCGGGCACCTCGCGCAGCCTGGCCGCGATCACCCCCGCGACCTCCCGCGGAGGCCTGCGCGCCGCCTTGGCCAGCTGCAGGGCGACGTTCGTCGACCAGTCACCGTGCTCCCGCAGCTTGGGTCGCTCCACGCGGATGTCGTCGGGTACGGCGACGTCGACCTCCCCGGCGGCGACGGCCGCCTCCAGGCAGGTCCGGACAGATGCGCAGAGTGCTGCGGGATTCACGTGCCCAGCGTATCGCCGGGCCCCGCGGGCCCGTCGCCCGATTATTCCGCCTGTGGACGGCGGGCCGGGCGGCGTGCGCACGGCGTTTCATCCGTGCCCCGGCGGGCTGGTATCGTCGGTGACGCCCCGAGCCCCCGTAGCTCAGGGGATAGAGCACCGCCCTCCGGAGGCGGGAGCGCAGGTTCGAATCCTGCCGGGGGCACGTCACAGATCTGCAACTGTGGTGTGGCTAGTCGGTCGCGTAGGTGGCTGATGGTGCCTGCTTCGATCTCGGCGGTGTAGCGGACCCGCCCGGTGTCGCGGTCGTAGCTGATAGTGATCCGGAAGGCGTCGCAGAGTCCGCGGAGGATCTCGTCGGGTAGGCCGGTGGGGTCGAGGCTGCCGATGGGCAGTCGCGCCAGGAGCTGCTGGGCGGGGGCGGCTGTTTGGTCAGGGCGGCCCGCTGTTGTTCGGTGTCGTGGCGTTGAATGTCGAGTTCGTTGTAGCGGGCGCGCAGTCCGGCGGCGAACGGGTTGCCGGGTTCGGCGTCCTCGGCTTGGCGGAGCAGGCGGGTCTGCTTGGCGGTCAGGTCGGTGAGCTGCCGGTCGAGGGCTGCGAGGCGTCGGGTGTGTTCGGCGCCTGCGTCGGCGTCGTGGTCGGTCATGGTCGCGGCCGCCTGCTCGGCGCGGTCGGGGCCGAGCAGGCGGGTGTTGAGGAAGTCGCCGAGGAAGCCCAGCAGAGGCACCTCGGGCACGAGGACGGAGACGGGGTGGCCGTCGGGGCGGCGGCCGTCCGGTGGCTGGCAGGCGTAATAGATGTTATGGTTGACGACTTTGCCGAACATCCGCCGCCCGCACAGCGTGCAGCGCACGTAAGAGCGCAGGGTGTAGGTGCGGCGGGTGGCAGGGTGCCGGTTGGGGGCGTGCCCGGAGGTGGAGCGTTCTCGGTGGGTGGCGACGGCGGCGGCGAACTGGTCCGGGGTGATGATCGCCGGGTGGGTGGGT
>Ga0316579_10000017_pt1 | contig 39268 bp, 33 predicted proteins | sample J5NA_2_FD_203074 | JGI IMG/M metagenome (GOLD analysis project Ga0316579, IMG submission 203074) | Rhizosphere microbial communities from salt marsh grasses in Alabama, United States - J5-7_160517rDrA | ecosystem: Host-associated > Plants > Roots > Rhizosphere | place: USA: Alabama | collected... | reverse complement strand
GCCCGGCAAGGCCGCCAGAGCCCCTCGTGGCGGAGCTACGGGGGGCGACGAGAACGCCGCCGGGTGCCGCCCGGGCACCGCGCAGCGCCGAAGCGGAGTTGGCGAGACACGCTCTAGGGTGCCGGTATGGCACAGATGAGGCTCGCCCTGGCACAGGTGGACCCCACGGTCGGGGACCTGGAACGGAACGCCGGGATCGTGGTGGAGTGGACCCGACGCGCCGCCGCGGCAGGCGCCCACCTCGTGGCCTTCCCGGAGATGGTCCTCACCGGGTACCCGGTGGAGGACCTCGCCCTGCGGTCGTCGTTCGTCGAGGCCTCCCGGGGAGCACTGGAACGGCTCGCCGAGGACCTGGCACGGCAGGGCCTGGGTGACCTGCCGGTCGTCGTCGGGCACCTCGACCGGGCCGAGGAGCCCGGGGCCGGCCGGGGTACCGCGGCCGGGGACGGGGTGGGCGTCCCGAGGGGACGTCCCCAGAACTGCGCGTCGGTCCTGCACGGCGGGCGGGCGGTCGGCCGGTACGCCAAGCACCACCTGCCGAACTACGGGGTGTTCGACGAGTTCAGGATCTTCGTGCCGGGGCAGGACCTGCTCGTCGCGCGCGTGCGCGGCGTCGACGTGGCGCTGGCGATCTGCGAGGACCTCTGGCAGGACGGCGGCCCGGTCGCGCGGGCCCGGTCGGCCGGGGCCGGTCTGCTGCTCGTCCTGAACGGCTCCCCGTACGAGAGGGAGAAGGCCGACGTGCGCCGCGAGCTGGTCGCCCGGAAGGCCGCGGAGGCCGGGTGCCCCCTGGCCTACGTCAACCTCGTCGGAGGGCAGGACGACCTGGTGTTCGACGGCGATTCGATCGTGGTGGACGCCTCCGGGGAGATCCTGGCCCGCGCGCCGCGGTTCGACGAGCACCTGCTGGTGGTCGACCTCGACCTGCCCGCTGCCCCCACCGGCCCGGCGACCGGTGACGGTTCGGCGGTTCCCGGCCCGGACGGCGCGCGCCCTGCCACCGGGCACGGCCGCGCAGGCGCGGGGTGCTGCGGCGGCCGAGGATCCCGTGGGCACGGGTGCCGCGGGGACGGCGCCCGCACGGACCAGGCCATGACGGACGTTCCCGTTTCGCACGGGTGTTGCGGCGGCCGTACCCGGAGGGACGCAGCCCGGACCGGCGGCTCCCCCGGGGAGGAACGGTCCGGCGTGCGAAGGATCCTCGTCGACGAGGGCCCCGTGCCCCCGTACGACCCGTTGCCGGCCGAGATCGCCGAGCCCCTCGACCCCCACGCGGAGGTGTACCGGGCCCTCGTCGTGGGCCTGCGCGACTACGTGCGCAAGAACGGCTTCGGCTCGGTGGTCCTCGGACTGTCCGGCGGCATCGACTCGTCCCTCGTCGCGGCGATCGCCTGCGACGCGATCGGCCCGGAGAACGTCGTGGGGGTGTCCCTGCCCAGCCGCTTCTCCAGCGACCACTCCCTGGACGACGCCGCCGACCTGGCCCGCCGCACGGGCCTGGACCACCGGGTCGTTCCGATCGAACCGATGGTGGCGCCGTTCCTGCGGTCCCTGGGGCTGACCGGCGTCGCGGCCGAGAACCTGCAGGCCAGGGTGCGCGGCGTCGTCCTCATGGGCCTGTCGAACCAGGAGGACCGCCTGTGCCTGACGACCGGCAACAAGACAGAGCTCGCCGTGGGGTACTCCACGATCTACGGTGACTCGGTCGGCGGGTTCAACCCCGTCAAGGACCTGCCCAAGACCCTCGTGTGGGAGCTGTCCCGGTGGCGCGACGCCGAGGCCCGCGAGCGCGGCGAGGTCGAGCCGATCCCGCAGAACTGCATCGACAAGGCCCCCTCGGCCGAGTTGAGACCCGACCAGGTCGACCAGGACACCCTGCCGCCGTACGAGTTGCTCGATCCCCTGCTGGAACGGTACGTCGAACAGGCCCACGGCCGGGCCGAGCTGTTGGACGAGGGTTTCACGGCGCGGACCGTCGACGGCGTCGTCACGATGGTGGACCGGGCCGAGTGGAAGCGCCGCCAGTCCGCTCCGGGACCGAAGATCTCCGCGATCGCCTTCGGCCGGGACCGCAGGTTGCCGGTGACGTCCCGGTGGCGCGAGCACGAGTCCTGAGGGCCGTTCCCGGCGCAGGCCCCTCGTGGGCAGGTCCTGACCGGTGAGGTTGTTGAATACCGGTGACCGGTCCGCGGGATCCCGTGGGCCCGCGTCACGATCGACGTCCGGCGGTCGCGCCGCCCGGGAACCGGGTGGCCGGTCGCGGCGCCCCTACCCGTAGAGCGCGAGGTAATGACATGGTCGACGATCCCCGTCCAGCCCCTGGTCCGGCCCCGGAGATGCCCGCACCGTTCGGAAACGGTCCGGACCCGTCGGGAGTTCCCGAAGGCCTCTCGGGATCCTCCGGGCTGCCCCGCAAGGTCAGGGTCCATCACCTGCGGGACATGAAGGACCGGCAGGAGAGGTGGGCCATGCTCACAGCGTACGACCAGTACACGGCCGCGGTGTTCGAGGAGGCCGGGATCCCGGTGCTGCTCGTGGGTGACTCGGCGGCCAACAACGTGTACGGGTACGAGACCACTGTGCCGATCACGGTGGACGAGATGCTGCCGCTCGTGCGGGCCGTGGCTCGCGGCACCCGCCGGGCCCTGGTGGTGGCCGATCTGCCGTTCGGCTCCTACCAGGCCGGACCGGAGCAGGCGTTGGCGACGTCCGTCCGGATGATGAAGGAGGGGCTGGCGCACGCCGTGAAGCTGGAGGGCGGGCGGCGCAGGGCTCCGTCGATCGAGGCCGTCGTCGGCGCGGGGATCCCGGTCATGGCCCACCTGGGGTTCACCCCGCAGAGCGAGCACGCCCTGGGCGGCTACCGCGTCCAGGGCCGCGGCGAGGACTCGGCGCGGCGGATGCTCGACGACGCGCTGGCGGTGCAGGAGGCCGGTGCCTTCGCCCTGGTGCTGGAGATGGTGCCGGCCCCGGTGGCCGCCAGGATCACCAAGGAGCTGCGGATCCCCACCGTGGGGATCGGGGCCGGTCAGCACTGCGACGCCCAGGTGCTCGTCTGGCAGGACGTCATGGGACTGCGCACCGGCAGGGCCCCCCGTTTCGTCAAGCGGTACGCGGACCTGCACGGCACCCTGTTCCGCGCGGCCCGCGAGTACGCCGACGACGTCCGCGCGGGTTCCTTCCCCGGTCCCGAACACTCCTTCGACATCTGAACGAACGCTCCGTGCCGGCACCTGAGAACGCGTCATGGACCGTGCTCCGCGCCGCTGAGCGCCCGGCGGCGTTCGCGGCGGTCGTGCCGGCCGCCCCGGGAGAGTGGCCACCCGGTCCGGCGGCGCACGGCACGACCGGTCACCGCGCTGGACGTGGTGACCGGTGGGACAGGTGCCGGGGGAAGCCGTCGGCCGGGGGCTCCCGGCCGGGACGTCGGAACCGTCAGCGGACGGTGACCTCGACGGTGTGGACCTCCAGGGGCTCTGGTTCCCACGGCCGACGCAGCGCGGCCGTGACCACGGCGTCGCCCCGGGCGGATCCGGTGAGGGCCAGGATCCGCAGGCCGGCCGATCCCGGGAGGGGCGCGGGATTCGCGATCCCCACGCTGCCGTCGACGATCACGACGTCGGTGCCGGGCGGGTCGACGGAGAACTCCCACTGGTACCCGGTGGAGCCGTTGTCCCGGAGGACGAAGCCGGCCATCTGGTGCGGTGCCAGTTCGATCCTTGCCGGGAGGTCGTCCGGGCTCCAGGAGATCATGCGGACGGCGGCGGGCGTCCGTGGCCCCTCCGCGGTCGGGACGGTCCCCTGATGGCCGGCGACCAGGCTCCCGACGAGCAGGGCTCCGGGCAACAGCATGATCGCGGCGGAACGGACGGCGAAACGGCGGAGGGAAGATTCCATCGGTACTCACTCCCGGGTTCCGAGAATCGGATCGGCAATTTTGGCACCCGAACGTCCGGAACGCAATATTCACGCCATCAGGAACATTGAGACCATTGGCGGCGAGCAGGCGCGCCGGATGCGGGCCCGGCAGGGTCGCGGGAGGCCCGCGCGGTCCAGCCGTGCGGGCTGACGAGAACGCCGCTGCCCGGACACCACGCGGTGCCGAAACACAGTCCCACAACGCGTTCCGGCCGCGGTACCCGGATCCGTTCGAACGGTTTCGATCAGCCCGGATGTCGTGGCGCAGTCCTCCGACCGGTCGCCGGACGGCGGTCCGGTTTCCTCCGCACCACGTGCACCGTCGTTCTCGTTCCCCGACCCGGACCGGTCGAGCTGTGGTTTCACCTTCGCCACGGACCACCCCTGGCTACAATTCATCAATTAACTGTCGCTCACCAGCACTTATGCATCGGCATTCACCCACCTGCATTCAGGAGTGATGGAACGGCGGGAGGCTCCAGTGGACAGATCGAAGGTGCCGGCGTGGCGGGGGAGGTCATCGTGCCCGCCGACCTGACCGGGATGCTCTCGGGCCTGCTGCGCGACCGGGGAATGCGGGGGGTGTTCCTGCACGGTCCGCGGGGCTCGGGGAAGTCCTGGTTGATGGCCCGGATGCATGACCGGTGGCTCCACCAGGGTGGTGCGGTCGCGTTGCGGGACCTGTCCGAGGGCGGCGTCGAGGACGACCGGGACCCGGTGGCGGTCGAGTCCGCGGTGCAACAGGTCATCGCACGGCTGGCCTGGGACCTGCGGGTGGACTGTCGGCGTCTGGTCGCCAGCGAGGTCGCGATGGGACTGGACCTGTCCACGACGGACCTGCCCGCAGCGCGCAAGCGGGTGCTGGAGGGGTGGCTGCAATACCGCGGCATCAGCGACCGGTGGAAGAAAATCACGGACATGGCCGGTCGGGTCGTCGAGCGGCCGGTGGCGCCCCTCCTCGGGGAGGGGACGGTCCAGCCGGTGATCAGTGACGCGCTGTCGTGGGTCCTGCGCTCGGTCGCCGGTAGGACGCTGCCCCCGACGCTGCGCTGGTTCGCCGATCCCCACCTGCTGCGGACCGCGGGGAGGAACGAGACGGCGGCGCTGAACGCCCTGTGCGACCTGTCGGTCAACGCCACGTCGTTCCATGACGTGCGCGACGTGCGCGCGGGACGCGAGATCACCAGGATCCAGCTCCTCGCGCTGCTGGCGGACCTGGCCGGTGCGTGGTCCTCCGGCACGGCCCGCCACCGCACCGACCAGGCCGTGATCCTGCTCGACGGGGTCGACTCCCCGGTCGGTCGCCGGTTCGTGGCCGTGTGGAACGACGTCCGGACGGCCTTGTGGGCCCGTGGCCAGGCCGATGCGGTGCCGCTGTCCCTCGCTGCGAGTGCCAGCAGCCACGCGTCCGCCGTCCTCGGGAGCGGGTTCGACACCCCGGACCGCGCCGCCGGTCCCGACCCCGGTCCGGACCCGTGGCAGGTGGTTCGGATGCCGGCCCTGAGCCAGGACGAGGTCCGGCGGCGGGCCGGGCAACGGCTCGGCGGCGCGGCGGGCGAGTTCGTGGGAACGCTGGTGCACGAGGCAACGGACGGGCACCGCGGCGCGGTCGAGGTCCTGGTGGATCCCCGGTCGTGGGAGCCGGAGGGCTTCCGCCCCGCCGACGTCCTCGCGGCCCGCCCCGACGGCGTCCGGGTCGAGGACAGGATGCTGGAGGTCCTGCTGGACCCGGACCTCACGCCGGAGGTCACGAGCCTGCTGTGCTGTTGTGCGGTGGCCCGTACCCGGGCCGTGGCCGGCGCGCTGCTGCCGGTACTGGTCGGGGGGAACGATCCCGTGTCCGAGCAGGTCCGCGACCTGGTGGGCACATTGCCGATATGGACGCCGGCCGAGGACCGCCCGACCCTGCTGCGCCGGCTGTTGTTGCGTCGGCTCGCCGACGTGGACGGCCACGGGCAGACCTGGGCCCGCCTGCACCGCCGGCTCGTCGGCATCGGCGCCGACCCGGCCTACTACCTGATGGGCCTGGAGAACGTCCGGGCCGCGGCGGACCGGCTCGCCGGGGAACTCCTCGACAGCCGGCCCGGCGGACCGCGCGTCGAGAACTGGATCCACCGCGTCACCACCGTGGCGGCGGCACCGCGGGCCGCCCCCCTGCCGGGGACGAGCGCGGCCGAGCAGGCGGACGCGTTGCGCAGACGGATCACCGTGGACGGTGGAACCGGACCGGGAGAAGACCCGGAACGGGCCCAGGAGGACGCCCGAGAGCGGCGTTCCCAGGCCGTTTCGGAGGCGACCTGCGATCTCCTGATCCTGCTGGCGGTGGCCTGCGACCCGTTCCGTGCCGTTCCCCGCGGACAGCTGCACCGTCGGATCGCCGTCTGCTACGGGGAACTGGAACGGGTCCTGTGGGAGACCGGGCACCACGACGACGGCGGTGTCCTGCCCCGCGAGATCCAGGTCCACACGAACCTGGACGCCCGGTGGCGGCAACTGGAGAGCGGCGTGCTGCCGGCGGCGGGCGGCCCGCCGGACGCCGCGACCGGGCTCCGGGCGGACGGGGAGGACTCCCCTGCCGGGCCGGGGCGGCGGGAGCGCGAGCCGCTGGCCGAGATCGGTCCGCGGATCCCCGATGTCCCGCCGCCCCGGCCCGGCAGGCGGGGACGCTGGGCCGTCCTGGTGGCACTGGCCGCTGTCGTGCTGCCGGTCCTTTCCTGGGCCCTGTGGCTGAGGCCGCACCAGTGCGGCGGGCACTTCTACGACAAGGACCTGTTCCGGGTCGGTGACCAGTGCATCGGCACCATCACGCCCCCGGACGGGGCGTTCGGACCCGATCTCGCCGACATCGTGCAGAGGATCGGCACGGCCAACGAAGCGGTCGACCGGGCCGCGCGGGCGGATCCGAGAACCGGCTGGGTCCGCGTCGGGGTGGCGATGCCGATGACCGGGTCGGTGCCGGAGGGCGACGACATCGCCCGGGTGCCGGGCCGGCACTACGATCCGGAGGCGGTCCTGCCCACCGGGCCGATCGTCCACGCCCTGCGCGGGGCGTACGTCGCCCAGAGACGCGCCAACGACTCCGACTCCTTCGGCAGCCATCACGGGGTGATGATCAAGCTCGTGCTGATGAACCTGGGCAGCCGGGAGAAGTCGTGGGAACTCCTGAAACCGAGGATCGGCGAACTCGCCCGGGACACCGAGCACCCCCTGATCGCGGTGGTGGGACTCGGGGTGAGCCGCACGGAGACCCGAGACCTCGCCACCTGGCTGCACGACTCCGCGCAGGTGCCCGCCATCGGGGCCGTCCTGTCGGCCATGGGCGACCCCCCGGGGCTGTTCAACGTGTCGCCCTCCAATGAGGACTACATCAGCGAACTGCACCGCTACCTGCGCACCCTGGCGGGTCAGGGACGCCCGCTGCGGTACGTCGAAGCCGTGGACCGGAACGGGGAAACGGGCGGGGACACCGTCGATCTCTACGTCGCCGACCTGTCCCGGCAGTTCCAGGGTGTCTTCCGCGCACGCCAGATCCCGTTCCAGGGGACGACCGTGCGGGGCAGAGGACGTCCGGCGGTGTTCACCGAGGTCGTCCGGGACGTGTGCGGCACGAGGCCCGAGACACGACCGGTCGTCCTGTTCGACGGCCGCCCGCGCGACCTCCAGCCGCTGCTGGATGGTCTCGCGGACACCAGGTGCCGGAGCAGACCGGTCGTCGCGGTCGCGGCGACCGGCGTCGTCATGGACCGGAGGATGAGGGAGTCCCTGGCCGAGGGGGGAACCACGCTGGTGATGGTCTCGGGGAAGAGCACCGATGCATGGTTGGAGGGCGGATCGGTCCAACGCCCCGAAGGGTTCGACGACTTCGTGGCGGAGTACAGCAGGACGCTGGGGGTCCCGGCGACCGGACTGGGGCCGGGCCTGCAGGACGGCTACGCGATGGAGGCCCATGACGCCGTGGGCATCGCGGCGACCGCACTGCGCAACAGCCCGGGGGCGACCGCCGAGCCACCGCCCAACGGACCGGACGTGATGATCGGCCTGAAGAGCACCAACACCGAGGACACGGCGTTTCGCCTGGCCGGTGGAATGCTGTACTTCCCGAACAGCCACGCCGCGTCCTACGCCTGCGGTCGGGCAGTGGTCGTCTCCCAGGCGACCGGGACGTCACGGACCCCGTCGCAGGTGCTCTTCGCCACCACCGACGACCGGAGCAGGTGCCGGTCCTCGTCCTCGTAGGTCCCCCGACGCGTCGCCTGACCGTGCCGCGAGCCGTCCGGTCCCACGCCCCCGACCGGCGACCGCCGCAGAGCCCGCTCGCCGCCGGCACGGTCGACGACGCCGTCCGGGGCGTTCGGCACGCGGGGCGGGAACGCCCCGGTCGGGAGGGGAGCCCGGGTAGTGTGCCCGGTATGGGTGATCTCACCGTCGGGTACGCGGCCATGCTGGAGCAGTTCCCACCGCAGGAGGTCGTGGGGTACACGGCCCTGGCGGAGGAGCACGGGTTCAGCGGGTGCATGGCGGCCGACCACTTCCAGCCGTGGGTGCCGCGGCAGGGGCAGGCCGCGTTCGTCTGGAACGTGCTGACCGCCGTCGGCGAACGCACGCGGGGGGATCTGGGCCCGGGGGTCACGTGCCCGGGGTACCGGTTCCACCCGGCGATCGTCGCGCAGGCCTCGGCGACCCTTGCCGCCATGTACCCCGGGCGGCACTGGCTGGGGCTGGGGGCGGGGGAGGCCCTCAACGAGCACGTTGTGGCCGGGTACTGGCCCGAGGGACCGGAACGGTCCGTGCGGCTGTTCGAGGCCGTCGAGATGATCAAAAAAATGTTCGAGGCATCGTTGACGGGCAGGGACGTTCGGCACAACGGGACGTACTACCGGATGGAATCGACCCGGTTGTGGACCATGCCGCAGGAGGCCCCCGCGGTCCTGGTGGCCACGGCCGGACCCGTCAACGCGCGACGGACCGGCCGGCTGGCCGACGGGATCATCACGGTCGGGGCGCCGGTGGAGAAGGTCGACGGCCTGTTCGCACAGTTCGATCGGGGTGCCAGGGAGGCTGGCAAGGACCCGGAGGGGATGCTCAAGGTCCTGCAGCTGCACCTGTCGTGGGCGCCCACGGACGAGGAGGCGCTGACCCAGGCCGTCGAGCAGTGGCCGACGGGCGGCATGAAGTTCGCCAAGGCGGACATCCGTTCTCCGCACGACTTCGCCGCCATGGCGGCCCTGGTGCGTCCGGAGGACTTCGCGGGGCGGATGGTGATCTCCAGCGATCCCGACGTGCACCGCGCGGCGATCCAGCGTTTCGTCGATCTGGGGTTCGACCGGGTGTACCTGCACAACGTCGGGCGGAACCAGGCCGAGTGGATCGAGGCGTTCGGCCGCGAGGTCCTGCCCAAGCTCCACCGCTGACGCACGGCGTCCTGCGGGCCCCGTGACGCGCGGGCACCGGGGCGGCGGCTCCTCAGTCCCCCTCCTCCCAGCGGCGGTCCTCCTCGTCCCAGGCCGCGGTGCGCTCGCTCGCGGTCAGCAGGGCCCGCTGCGCTGCCCGCCGGGTCGGGTAGGGACCCAGGAGGTCCTTGGACTGGGACTTGTCGACGATCGTCTCGACCTGGCCCGTTCGCGTGTTGTACCAGTACGGTCCCTCTTCCATGGTTCCCCAGGGTAGGGGCGATGCCCGCGTCGGGCCGTGATCGAGGACCCGCCGCGGGAACGACCGGCCGGAGAGGTCCTTCCCCGGGGAGGCCGGAGACGTCCTTCCCGCGCAGGAGACGCGATCGTGCGGGGGCAGGAGGCCGGCGGCCGTTCGGCGGGTCGGGGAAGGCTTGCCTACACTCACGGACATGTCAGCTTCCTCGTCCGCCGCCCCCCGCACGTCCCCCCCGGGCACCCTGGTCCCCGGGAAGGTGGGTCCGTTGCGAACCGTCCCCGCTGGGATCCCCCGCCCCGACTACGTGGGACGGCGTGCCCCGGCCCCGTACACGGGTCCGGAGGTGCAGGACGGGGCGACGATCGCCGCCATGCGCCGGGTGTGCCGCCTGGCCGCGCAGGCGCTGGCGGAGGTCGGCCGCCGCGTCGCCCCCGGGGTCACCACGGACGAGCTGGACCGGATCGGTCACGAGTTCCTCGTCGACCACGGTGCCTATCCCTCGCCGCTGGGGTACCGGGGGTTCCCCAAGTCGCTGTGCACGAGTGTCAACGAGGTCGTCTGCCACGGGATCCCGGACTCGACCCGCCTGGCAGAGGGCGACATCGTCAACGTCGACATCACCGGGTACCTCGTGATCGACGGGATCGGCGTCCACGGTGACACCGACGCGACCTTCACGGTGGGCGAGGTCGACGAGGAGTCCCGGCTTCTCGTGGAACGCACCGAGCAGGCGATGCTGCGCGGCGTCAGGGCCGTGGCGCCCGGACGGCAGATCAACGTGATCGGAAGGGTGATCGAGTCCTACGCCCGCCGGTTCGGGTACGGAGTGGTCCGGGACTTCACGGGCCACGGTGTCCACAGGGTCTTCCACTCGGGTCTGGTCGTTCCCCACTACGACGCGGCCCCGGAGTACGACACGGTCATGGAACCGGGCATGACCTTCACGATCGAACCGATGCTCACCCTGGGCACCCCCGACTGGGATCTGTGGGACGACGGCTGGACCGCCGTGACGAAGGACCGGAGGCGCACGGCCCAGTTCGAGCACACCGTCCTGGTCACGCGGACCGGGGCCGAGATCCTCACCCTGCCCTGAGCCCACCGGTGCCTCCCGGGCGCTGCGCCGGAACGCGGCGCCGGCAGCAGGCCCGATAGGCTCGTGACGTGACCAAGGTAGCCATCGTCGGAGCGGGGGCCGTCGGCGCGGCCATCGCCTACGCGGCGCAGATCCGCGGTGTGTGCGAGAACCTGGCCCTGTACGACCTGAATGCCGTCAAGGTCCGCGCGGAGGTGCTCGACCTCAACCACGGGATGCAGTTCACCCCCATGGCCAGGATCGAGGGCGGGGACGACCTGGAGGTCTGCCGCGACAGCGACGTCGTCGTCGTCACGGCCGGGGCCAAGCAGCAGCCAGGGCAGAGCCGGCTGGACCTGGCCGCGGCGAACGTCGCGATGTGCCGGACCCTGGTCCCCCGTCTCGTGGAGGTCGCGCCGTCGGCCCTGCTGCTGATGGTGACCAATCCCGTCGACGTCGTCACCATGGCGGCCCTGCGGTTCTCCGGGCTGGGCCCGCGCAGGGTCTTCGGGTCGGGCACGGTGCTGGACTCCTCCCGGTTGCGGTCCCTCCTGGCACAACGGACCGGAGTGGCCGTTCAGAACGTCCATGCGTACATCGCCGGTGAACACGGTGACAGCGAGGTCCCGCTGTGGTCGAGCGCAACGATCGCCGGGGTTCCCGTGTGCTCCTGGCCGCTGCCCTCCGGTGACGTCCTCGACGGCGAAGCCTGCGGGACGATCCACTCCCGGGTCGTGAACTCGGCCTACGAGATCATCGAGGGCAAGGGCGCGACGAGCCTCGCCGTGGGACTGGCCGTGTCACGGGTCCTTGAGGCCGTCCTCAAGGACGAGCACAGGGTCCTGCCGGTCAGTTCCCTGCTGCAGGGCGTCGACGGGCTGGAGGACCTGGACGGGGTCTGCCTGTCCATGCCGTCCGTCGTCGGCCGGTACGGCGTCGGCAGGGTCCTGCCGGTTCCCCTGTCGGACGACGAGCGCCGAGCCCTGGTGGCCTCGGCCGACGCGGTCCGCGCGGTCGCCCGTGACCTGAGCGTCCTGTGACCGGTGCCCCGTCGGGGCGCCGGCCGGACCGGACACAGCGCGCCGCCACGGGGTGCGGGGACAGGCCCTAGGATCGCCCGGACTGCAGGAGCCGGCTTCCCCGAGGGGACCGGCCGGACCCGCGGCCCCGGTTCCTGCCTGCCGAGCCGACCGCCGCCGACCGGTGGCGGTCCGATGATGCCCGCGTGGGCGGGTGTACGGATGGAGTTGAACATGGTCCTCGACCGCTGGCTTCCCCGCAGGATCGGTTTCGGGGTGGACATCGGCGGCACCGGGATCAAGGGTGCCCCCGTGGATCTGGCCGCGGGGCGTTTCGCGGCCCAACGGATCCGGGCCACGACGCCGTCCCCGTCGACGCCGGACGCCATCGCGGACGTCGTGGCCGAGATCCTGGAAGGGTTCGGCCGCGACGCCGGACGCCGCCCGATAGGGGTGACCTTCCCCGCGGTGATCCAGCACGGGGTGGCAAGGACCGCCGCGAACGTCGACGACGCCTGGATCGGCACGGACGTCGACCGGCTGCTGGCCGGGCGCCTGGACCGGCCGGTCCACGTCGTCAACGACGCCGACGCCGCCGGGGTGGCCGAGGCGCGTTTCGGCGCGGCCCGCGACGTCAGGGGAGTCGTGATCATGACGACCCTGGGCACCGGTATCGGGACGGCCGTACTCGTCGACGGGCGTCTCGTGCCGAACACGGAGCTGGGACACCTGGAGATCGGTGGCAAGGACGCCGAGGCCCGGGCCGCGGGGATCGTGCGCGAGACCGAGAAGCTCTCCTGGGAGGACTGGGCCAAACGCCTGCAGCGGTACTACCGCAAGCTGGAGGACCTGCTCTGGCCGGACCTCATCGTCGTGGGCGGGGGGATCAGCAAGAAGAGCGACAAGTACCTTCCCCTGCTGGACCTGCGCACTCCGATCGTGCCGGCGACCTTGCGCAACGAGGCCGGGATCATCGGAGCCGCCACTCTCGCGGCCGAACTGCGCTGAGAGCGGGTTCTCGGACTCCGCTCCGACGCTGCGCGGTACCCGGACGGCGGCCGACGGCGTTCTGGTCGGTCCCGGCAGCGCCGCCATCGGGAGCTCCCGCGGCCCCGCCGGACGCGCGCCCGGGCGCCCGCTCGCTGTCGGCGGAGTCCGCGGAGCACGCTCCGGGTCCCGGTCCCCGGGAGGTCACTGGTCGAAGTAGCGGTCGATGTCGTCCGCGTCGTGCAGGGCAGCGCTGTTCTCGGCGACCGTCTGCAGGTAGGACAGGGCCTGTTCGCGGCCGTAGGCCGAGGTGGCAAGGATCCCCGCGATCGAGGCCAGGGCCGTGACGAAACCCAGGTGCGCCGTCGGGTCGTCGTTCGTGTCGCTGAGGACGTAGTGCATGGCCTCGTGGTCGCCGAGCATCTGGAACCGGATGAACGCCGCTGCTCGCTGGTTCGCGCGGGCTGCCATCCGCCGCTCGGTCGTCGACACGTCTGAGCTCCTGTTCCGACCCCCGACGGCGATCCGTGCCCCGGACCGGGGTCCGACAGAGGTGTCTTCCGGGACGCACGTGTCGGTCCACCGCAGCAGAATCGCCGGTTCGTGTGCAAGGGGGAGGGGCCACCGGACCTCGTTCGGCGCGCTTCCGGAACCCGGACGGAGCAGTCGGGTAACCATCCGTGAACGAGGTCGACTCCGGTCCGGTGACCGGTCGGGGGCCCGGTTCCCCTGTGACGGGGAACGGGCGGGGCGGACGAGCCGGACTGTAAGCCGGATTCTGTGCCGGCGGGGGCGGACCCCCGCCGGCGGCGGCCATCCATCTGGGAGCACCGTCGCCGGTGCCCTCGTCGCGGTCCGGCGTCTGACGGCCGGACCGGCGGTTGCGACCTACCCGACGACTCGGGCGGGCGGCCCTCGGACGTCGTCTGTCTGGCCTTGCTCCGGGTGGGGTTTACCGAGCCGCACCGGTCACCCGGCACGCTGGTGGTCTCTTACACCACCGTTTCACCCTTACCACGTCCGTTCCTCGAACCGCGATTCGAGGAACCTCGGTGGCGGTCTGTTCTCTGTGGCACTGTCCCGCGGGTCACCCCGGGTGGGTGTTACCCACCACCCTGCCCTGTGGAGTCCGGACTTTCCTCGACGGACGGCGAGGTCCGCCGCGGCCGCCCGTCCGGCTCGTCCGCCCCGTCACCCTAGCGGATCCCTGCTCTCCCGCGGCCGTGACCGGTCCCGGTCCCCGGCAGGAGCCCTCCGCCGGTCCTGGCTGGGGTCCTCGACCGCCCGGGCCGGGTCGGAACGGTCCGGAGAACGGTCCGTGCCCTGTTCCAGCGTTCCCTGACGGGCCGCTCCCCACGGCGAGGGGATACCCTGCGATCGCCGTTCCGGCGACCGACGCGGGCCGGCGGCCGAAACGTACAGGCGACGTGCGCGGACGCGGAGGACCGTCGGCGGCGTGCACGGACGCGCAAGCTCTCGGAAGCCGGAGACGTCACATGACCCCAGAGGAGTTCCGTACGGCCGGCCACGCCCTGATCGACTGGATCGCCGATCACAGGGCACGGGTCGAGGAACTCCCCGTGCGGTCCCGGACGGACCCCGGTGAGGTCCGCGCGGCGCTGAAGGACCCGCCGCCGCGGGCGGGCGAGCCCGTCGAGGCCCTGCTGGAGGACCTGGAACGGGTCGTCGTCCCCGGGCTGACCCAGACCCAGAGCCCGAACTTCTACGGCTGGTTCCCCTCGAACGGTTCCCTTGCGAGCGTCCTGGGGGACGTGGCGTCGGGCGGCCTGGCAGGGCTCGGGGCGACGTGGCAGTCGGCCCCGGCCCTGACCGAGCTGGAGGAGGTCGTCTGCGCCTGGTTGCAGGAGCTGACCGGGTTGCCGGCTTCCTGGCGCGGCACGATCCAGGACACGTCGTCGACCGGATGCCTCGTCGCGCTGCTGGCCGCGAGGGAACGTGCGAGCGGCCACTGCCAGGAGTCCGGCGGACTGCAGGCCGAGCCCGCACCGCTCGTGGTGTACACCAGTCCCCACGCTCACGCCTCGGTGTTCAAGGCCGCCCTGCTCGCGGGTTTCGGCCGGGACAACCTGCGCACGGTCGACGTCGACCCCGTCACCTTCGCCGTGGAGCCCGAGGCCCTGCGCGCCGCCATGGCGGCGGACGCGGCAGCGGGGCGCCGGCCGGCCGCCGTAGTGGTGAACCTGGGCACGACCGGGACGACGGCCTTCGATCCCCTGTCCCGGATCGTCCCGGTGGCAGCGGAGCACGGTGCCTGGGTCCACATCGACGCGGCGATGGCGGGTTCGGCCCTGATCCTGCCCGAGTGCCGTTGGATGATCGAGGGCATCGAGGGGGCCGATTCCCTGTCCTGGAACCCCCACAAGTGGCTCGGAACCATCCTGGACTGCTCCTTGTTGTACCTGCGCCGTCCCGAACAGGTCATCCGCGTGATGGCGACGGACCCCAGCTACCTGCGTTCCTCGGTGGACGGCACGGTCACCCAGTTCCGGGACTGGGGCATCCCCCTGGGACGGCGGTTCCGGGCGCTGAAGCTCTGGTTCCACCTGCGCCTCGACGGCCTGGACGCCATCGGGGCCCGCCTGCGGCGCGACCTGCGCAACGCCGCCTGGCTGGCGGAACGGGTCGAGCAGGCCCCGCGGTGGAGGGTCCTGGCCCCCGTGCGGCTGCAGACGGTCTGCCTGCGCCACGAACCGGACGGCACGGTGGGCGAGGACGGCACGGTCCTGGATCCCGACGCCCTGGACGCCCACACCCTGCGCTGGGTCGAGGCGGTGAACGCCTCCGGCAGGGCCTTCCTGACGCCGGCCGTCCTCGACGGCCGGTGGATGGCCAGGGTCTCCCTCGGCGCGGAGGCGACAGAGCTCCGCCACGTCGCCGAGCTCTGGGACCTGCTCAGGCGCACGGCGGAGGGGCAGACCACGCACCGTCCGTGACGGCAGGTCCCACCAGTCGTTTCGTACAGGCTCGAGCGATCCCCGGGGAAGTGCGCAGGCTCAGGACCCGCGGGGACCGGCGCTCCGGACCCGCGTCACCGGGGGACCATCCTCGCAGCGAGATCGGCGGGGCTGCCGTGGTACACCGAGGACGTGACCAGGCCGTCGACCCCGGTCGCGGCGTGGTCGGCCGCGTTCTCCCCGGTGATCCCCCCGGCCGCCAGCAGGACGATGCCGGGACGGTCCCGGCGCAGGACCCCGACCCACTCCCCCAGCTCCCGGGCTGGGACCTTGTCGAACTGCAGGCCGTCGATCCCGGCCAGGGCCAGGGCCCTGGCGTCCTCCAGGGAGGTCACCTCGGCGATCGCCTTCTTCTCCACGGCAGCGGCCCGCCAGGAGGCGACGCGCCCGGCGAGCCCCTCGACCCCGCCGCAGAACACCCGGTGCTGTTCGAAGGCGAGGAGGGTCTCGGACAGGCCGAGCCGGTGCGGGAGCCCGCCCCCCGCGACGACGGCCTTGACCGCGAGTTCCTTCGTCCCGGGGAAGTGCTTGCGCGTCGTGAGGACCTCGATGCGGGGCGCAACGGACCGGGCCGCGGTCACCAGGGACGCCGTCCGGGTGGCGATCCCGCTGCAGGCCTCCAGGAGGTTCAGGCAGACCCTCCAGGCCTGGTGCAGCGCTGCCGCCCCTCCCAACGCCTCCAGCAGGACCTCCCCCGGGCCGAGGTCCGTGCCCGACGGACGCGCGTCGACGATCCGGCACCCGAGGCGACCGCACACCCGTTCGGCTTCCTCGGTTCCGCACACCGTGGTCCGTTCCCTGGTGGTGAACCGCAGGGTCGCCGGCTCGTCACGGATCCCGAGGGTCCAGGTGGTGAGGTCCAGCGAGGGAACGTCCTCCTGGATCAGTCGATCGATCACCGCGTCCGAGATGTAGATCACACTCCGCCTCCCGTGCTCGTGTCCGACGGGCCGGATCCGGGACCGGGAGACCTGGTCCCGGTGCGCGCTCACCCGACGAGCTGCCGGTGGAGTGCGTCGAGGACGGCCTCGCGCGCCGGCCCCGCCGCGCCCTGATGGACGGCGATCTGCATCCTCAGCAGCGCTCCACGCAGGCAGGTACCCATGTGGTCCACGACGACGATGTCGACGGCCTGCTCGTGCAGGAACGTCGCCATGCGTGCGTGGTGCTCGTCCTCGGAGCTCTCGCCGTGCGCCGCGGCCCACCCCACCCTCAGCTCCCGCCAGGCGACGATCCGCCCCGAACGGACGTCCGCCAGGGCGATCCGATCAGCTCTGCACCATTTGGGGAAGACGTCACAGCCCTCCGTGACCGGCACGCACAGCCTCACCAGCGGGTCGCCCATGGTCCGCCCCTTCGATCCGCCCGAACCGTCGGGCCCAAGGGTAGGGCCGGCCCGTTACGGACCTGTTACGTCCGTGACAGGTGACGGATCGGGACGGGCCGTGTGACGGCCGAGGGCCCTCCGGCACGCCGGAGGGATTTCGACGGAAGCCCCTCCCGTCCCATATCGTCCCGGACCGTCCCGAGGGATACTTATATCTGCATAACTGTTCTGGGTTATGCTACCCCGGTGAAGAAGTCGACCGTTCCGGACGAGGCCCTCAAAGCCGCCGCCGCCATCGAGGAACTCACCTGGCAGATGCGCAGAGCGGTTCCGATCGGACACGACGAGGAGCCCCTGTCCGGATCGCACCTCGGCGTGCTGCGGGTCGTCCTCTCCCAGCCCGGGTTGACGGTCTCCCAGGCGGCGGACCGCCTCGGGATGAGGTTGAGCAACATCAGCACGACCCTCACAGCCCTGGAGGCCAAGGGGCTGGTCTCCAAGACCCTCGATCCCGGGGACCGGCGCATCGTCCGCCTCGTGCCGACGGACGCAGCGGAGCAGGCCCTGCGCAGGATCGAGGCACGCCTGGCACAGATGATCACTCTGCTGCCCCAGGACCTGAGGCAGCAGCTCATCGCCGCGACCCCAGCACTGTTCGCCCTGACCGACACCGTCCACACGACCTGGTCGCAGCACTCCCACTGCCCCTGACGGCCCGCCGCCGGCCCGCTCCCCGCATCCCCGCAGCGTCACGCCGGACGAACCGGCATGCGCGGAGTCACGCCAGGTGAGCGGTGCAGTTCGTGGCGAACAGTTCGATCCCGCCGTCGGACCAGGCCCGCACCACCGTCACCGAACAGGGATCGATCCTCACCCGCCGCAGGGCCAGCGGGCTCGCGTCCACGACGTGGCGGACGACGGCCCTGATCGGAGTCGTGTGGGTGACCACGGCAACGGTCCGCCCCGCGAACTCCCGCAGCACCCCTGCCAGGGCCTCCTCGACCCGCTCGCACAGGTGTCCCAGCGATTCCCCGCCGGGTGGCCGGCCCTCGCCGGTCCTCAGCCAGTGCGACAGGCGATCGGGGTCCCGGGACGTCACCTCCTGGTAGGTCAGCCCCTCCCAGTCCCCGAAGTCCAGTTCGGTCCAGTTCTCGTCGACGACCGGCTCCAGGCCCGCCCGGTCCGCGACGGCCCGCGCCGTGCCGAGGGTCCGCCGCATCGGCGAGGACACGATCGCCGAGATCCGCCCCGGCCGGCCCGGCGGCCCGCCGGCCGGGGACGCGAGGAGCTCCGCGACGGCGGCGGCGTCCCGCAGCCCGGCCTGCGAGAGGTCCGGGTCGCTGCCGCCGCTGCCCGACAGGCGGTGTTCCTGGGTCAGCGCGGTCCTGCCGTGCCGGACCAGCAGGAGGGTGACGGCCGAGAGGTCGGGGGCCGGGGCGTGCTCGGCCGGCGCCGCCGGCCCGTCCTCCCCGGGCAGGGGCCGGACGTCGGGGACCGGCGCTGCTCCCGGCAGCTGCCGGACACGCCTGCCGGCTGCGGCGTCCATCGCCTCGTTGGCCAGACGGTCGGCGTGCGCGTTCCGCTCGCGCGGGACCCAGGTGTACGAGACCCTGTCCCGCGGGAGGATCCCCCGGGCCTGTTCGACCAGCGGGCGCAGACCCGGGTGCCGCACCGCCCAGCGTCCGGACATCTGTTCCACGACGAGCTTGGAATCCATGCGGACCTCGACCGTGCACCGCGGGTCCAGGGCGACGGCGGCCCTCAGACCCGCGAGCAGTCCCTGGTACTCCGCGACGTTGTTGGTCGCCCGCGGTATCGCTCCAGCGATCTCGTCGAGCAGCTCACCGGTCCGCGCGTCCTTCACCAGTGCCCCGAAGCCCGCGGGTCCCGGATTGCCGCGGGATCCCCCGTCGGCCTCGACGACCAGACGCCTCCCGGTGGCGTGTGAACCGGTCACAGCCCGGATTCCGGTGTGCGCACGAGGATCCTGCGGCACTCCTCGCAACGCAGCACGGCGTCCGGCGGGGCCTGCCGGAAGCGGGCCAGGTCGGTGGGGTTGAGCTCGAGGCGGCATCCCTCGCACCGACGCTGGTGGAGCCGGGCCGCGCCGGTCCCCCCGGCCTGCTCACGGACCTTCTCGTACAGGGCGCGCAGGTCCTCGGGGATCCCCGCGACGGCGTCCTCGCGGGCGTTGCTCTGGGCCTGTGCCTGCGAGTCCAGGTCGGCCAGTTCCCGCTCCAGGCCGGCGGAAGCACGTTCGAGCTCGGCAGCGGTCTGCTCGCGTTCGGCCTCAAGGCGCGCCACGGTCCCCTGGCTCGATTCCAGGCGCTCCATCACCTCCAGCTGGGCCTCCTCCAGGACGCCCTGGCGCTGGGCGAGGGAGTCCAGCTCGTGCTGCATCGCCTGCAGGTCCTTGGCCGAGCCCTGGCCCGCCTCCAGGCGGGACCTGGTCCTCTCGGCCCGCCGGCGCACCTGTTCGACGTCGTTCTCGGCCTTGGACAGCTCGCGCTCCAGGTCGGCGGTCGTGGTCCGGGCCGCGACGAGCCGGTCCCCGATCCGGGCCACGGCCGTCCGCATCTCCTGCACCGCGCCGTGCGCGGGCAGGGCCCTCCGCCGGTGGGCGATCTGGCTCAGCCGAGTGTCGTGGGCCTGGACGTCCAGCAGACGCCACTGGTCCTGCGGGGCCGCGGTCACCACGCGACGCACCTCCGTGCTTCGTCCCGGTCCGTACCGGGTCCACCAAGGTCGAGAACGCACCTTACGCGTCAGGACGCCGGACACGCCCGCCGCCCTGCCGAACCCGGGTCCGTCCGCTCGCAGCCCGGTGACGGGGCTCAGCGCACGACGCCCCCCGGGCTGGGCACCCGGAAGGTCCAAGGATCGGTGCACTTGTTCGAAACCATGACCTCGATCGGCGTCCCGGCGGCCTCCATGGCGCCCTCCAGGCGGTTGGCGACCCCGGCGAGCCACGGCCACTCGCTGGCCCAGTGCGCAACGTCCACGAGGTAGGGCGGCCCGTCCCCCGCCTCCTCCCTGGCCTCGCTCGCGGGGTGGTGGCGCAGGTCACCGGTGACGTAGACGTCGGCACCGCTGCGGCGGACCCTCTCCAGCAACGAGTCACCGGCTCCCCCGCAGACGGCGACCCGGCTGACCATCGCGGTCGGGTCCCCGGACACCCGTACCCCCTGGGGCGCCGCGGGCAGGGCCTCGGCCACCAGCATCGCGAACTCCCGCAGTGTCGTGGGCTGTCCCAGGCGCCCGATCCTGCCGATCCCGCGGGGGCCCGACCAGTCGGCCATCTCGTACAGGTCCCAGGGCATCATCTCCGCCGGGTAGGCCGAGTGCAACGCGTCCACCACCGCCCGCCGGTCCTTGCGGGGCAGCACCATCTCGATGCGCCGGGCCGCCAGTTCCTGCTGCTCCCCGCCGGGGCCGAGTCCCGCGGCGGCCTGGCGGCCGGGGACGAAGGTCCCGGTCCCCGTGCTCTTCCAGGCCACGCGCGAGTAGTCCCCCAGGTCGCCGGCGCCGGCAGCGGTCATCGAGTCGATGGCCTTCTCCGCCAGGTGATCGGGGACGAAGGCGACGATCTTGTCCATGGGATCGGACGGGTCGGCGGACAGGGGGTACAGGTCCGTCAGGCCCAGGACGCGCGCCAGGGCGTCGGACACCCCCGGAGCCGCGACGTCGGCATTGGTGTGGGCCGTGTACAGGGCACAGCCGCCCCGGATCAGCCGGTGGACGATGCGTCCCTTGTGGGACGTGGCCGGTACCCCGGTGACGGGTCGCAGGAAGAGGGGATGGTGCGTGAGCACCAGATCGGCGTGCCAGGCGAGGGCCTCGTCGACGACGGTGGCCACGGGGTCGACCGCGAGGAGCACGCGCCGCACCGGAGCCTGTGGATCACCGCACACCAGACCGACGGCGTCCCAGTCGCGGGCCCAGGCCGGGTCGTACATCTCTTCGAGAACCCCGACGACATCGGTGAGGGCAGGATTCCTGACATCGGTGGTCACGGTCTGCACTCTATCGGCCACCACCAGTGGAAAACACCCGATCCCCCGCAGCTGCCTCGGTCGTGGCGCGTTCGGCCCGTTGCCGAGGGAGGACGGCGGAGCGTGCGGGAGCACCTCCGTTCCCTGTCCGGCACGTCGCAACGGCCGGGCCCCGCCCGGACGGTCGTGGCGTGTCCCGGGACGGTCGTGCGTGTCAGGACGGTCGTGGAGCGGCAGGGGAACGGGACGGCGCACGGAACGCGGCGGAGGGGCAGCACGTTCCCTCGGCTGTGGGCCCGGCCGGGTTCGAACCGACGACTCCCGCGGTGTAAGCGCGGTGCTCTGCCGACTGAGCTACAGGCCCTGGTGTCAGGTGCCCTCCCCACCAGGAGGGCGCTGCCGACCCCAGCAGGAGGAGGGTAGTACTCGACGGGGACGGGGAACGAGTCCGACCGCCGTCCTCGCCGGCCCGTGGTTCCCGTCCGAATTGTCGGTCTCGTGAAGACGGTCCGGTCCCGGCCGGGAACCGGTGCTCCGGATCGTCGAGGCCGCAGACCACGTGCCCGCACCGTCGCGCCGCACACCGCTCCCGACGTGTCTAACGGTCCGTGTCCACGGGAGCCCACCGGTTCCCCCCCGGACACGCACCCGACCCCACGGACGGGAGTTCCCGAACCGCACGGGTCCCTCCCGCGCCCGGCCCCGCGCGTTCCTCCCCCACAGTGTCCGCTCCCGCGCCGCGGTGGCCGGGACGGCCGTGAGGCCGACGGAGGCAGGATCGACGAGCGACACGCCACGAAAGGAACTCTACCCCGCCGGTCCGCCCCGTCTCTCCGACACCGTGCCGTACCCCCGTCCGGCCGGATCCGGCCGTGGCGGCGCCGCACCGGACGGGGCCGGCGGTACTTGGATCCTCTCCGGGGCCGCAATCCGTACCGGGCCCTCGCCGTGCGCCCCCGACCGTCACGGTGACGGCCGGGTCGTCACCTCCGTGCCGGTCGCCCCCGCGGACCCGGCGCGGTCGCGGGCGTCGCCCTCGCGGACCCGGAACGGTCGCGACGGCCGGACCGTTGCGATGCCGGGAGCACGGACGCCACCGTGCCGGGCACCGGTCCCGGTCGCGGGCCGTCGCGCGAGCGGTCCCCTCACGGACCGCCGCTGCCGGCGACGGGATCGCACGGCGGGCCCGCGCCGTTGACTGCGGACCCGGCCGGCGGGACGGTCCTTCCCGGTCCCGGCCCGTGTGTCCGGGCGCCCCTCGCCGGCGGCGGCGGGCGCCCGGACACCGGGTTCAGCGACGCCCGCTGCGGGGACTGGCCAGGCGCGTGCCCGTCCAGTCCTGGCAGGCGCTGATGGTGCTCGTGGAATGCAGCCCTGCCGTGGGGGCGGCATCATCGATCTCCGAGGACTCCACGTACCCGTCCCGCCCGGGTTTGGGCGTGAGCAACCAGATCACGCCGCCGTCCGCGAGATTGGTCAGCGCGTCGACGAGGGCGTCCACGAGGTCGCCGTCACCGTCCCGCCACCAGTAGATCACCGCGTCGACGACGTCATCGGCGTCCTCGTCCTCGATCTCGTTGCCGGTGAGGTCCTGGACGCCGGACCGGAGGTCCTCGTCCACATCGTCGTCATAGCCGAATTCCTGGACAACCTGCCCAGGACGAAGCCCGAACTTGCCGGCGTTCGACTGTTCCGCCGCGGACTCCGCGGTCGCGCCCACCTTGCTGACCTCCTCGTTCAACGGATCAGCGGGCTGATGCCCGCTTCGGACCGCCACGCTAGTGCACAGCGCGCCCCGTGCCGAGTGCAACCGCCGCCCCGGTGGGTCCGCGTCGCGCCGCACGGACGTGATCGGCGGCATCGGCGCAGGTGCCCGGGTCGGGTGCCCCCGGAGTGTCCGGGCGGGTCCGAACCGGTCCGTGTGCTGCGCTGCGGGAATTCTCGCCCGTCCCCGGGGGTCGTGTCGACACGTCCTCGGCGGTTTGTGGACGGCGGTTGAATATGACGGCGGGCCCCGGAGGAGCCAGGATGGACACCGGGACGTGAGGCCGGTTGTCGCCATCCGTGGCGCCGGCACCGTGACGACGAAAGGGACGACGTGGCTGGACGCGAGGACTCCGGACCCATCCTCAACGGCCTGCCCAGCCAGTTGCCGGACATAGATCCCGAGGAGACCGGCGAGTGGTTGGCCTCGCTCGACGGAGCCGTCGACGACAGAGGACGGCAGCGGGCCCGCTACCTGATGCTGGCGCTGCTGCAGCGGGCCAGGGAACGGGGCGTCGGGGTGCCGAGCCTGGCGCAGACCGACTACATCAACACCATCCCGCCCGAACGGGAGTCCTGGTTCCCCGGGGACGAGGATGCCGAACGGACCTACCGGCGGTGGATCCGCTGGAACGCCGCGATCATGGTGCACCGGGCGCAGAGGCCCGGGATCGGTGTCGGCGGTCACATCTCGACCTACGCCTCGTCGGCCACCCTGTACGAAGTGGGTTTCAATCACTTCTTCCGCGGCAAGGACCATCCCGGCGGGGGTGACCAGGTCTTCATCCAGGGGCATGCCTCTCCCGGGATCTACGCCCGCGCGTTCCTGGAGGGACGCCTGTCCACCGAGCAGCTCGACGGTTTCCGCCAGGAGCGCTCGCACCCCGGTGGCGGGCTCTCCTCCTACCCCCACCCGCGACTCATGCCGGACTTCTGGGAGTTCCCCACGGTCTCCATGGGGTTGGGGCCGATCAACGCGATCCACCAGGCCCAGTTCAACAAGTACCTGCACGCCCGCGGGATCAAGGACACATCCCAGCAACACGTGTGGGCCTTCCTCGGCGACGGCGAGATGGACGAGCCGGAGAGCCGCGGGGCCCTGCAGCTGGCGGCCTACGAGGAACTCGACAACCTCACCTTCGTGGTCAACTGCAATCTCCAGCGCCTCGACGGCCCGGTCCGCGGCAACGGCAAGATCATCCAGGAGCTCGAGGCGTTCTTCCGCGGTGCCGGGTGGAACGTCGTCAAGGTGATCTGGGGAAGGCAGTGGGATCCGCTGCTGGCGGCCGACCGTGACCACGCCCTGGTCAACCTCATGAACCTCACCCCGGACGGCGACTACCAGACCTTCCGGGCCGAGAACGCCGCCTACCTGCGCGAGAACTTCTTCGGCCGGGACCCGCGCACCCTCCAGCTCGTCGCGCACATGTCCGACGACGAGCTGTGGAGCCTGCGTCGCGGCGGCCACGACTACCGCAAGGTCCACGCCGCTTACAGGGCCGCGACCGAGCACACGGGGCAGCCGACCGTGGTCCTGGCCAAGACCATCAAGGGCTGGGCGCTGGGACCGCACTTCGCCGGGCGCAACGCCACGCACCAGATGAAGAAGCTCGCCCTGGACGACCTGCGGATGCTGCGGGACCGCCTGCGGGTACCGGTGTCCGACGCCCAGCTGGAGACAGACCCGTACAGGCCTCCCTACTACCACCCCGGACCGGACCATCCGGCCGTGGAGTACCTCGTGGAGCACCGGCGCCGGCTGGGCGGGTCGCTGCCGCGCCGTCGAGTCGTCGGCACGGTGCCCAAGCTCCCGGAGGAGAGCGCCTACCGCGTGGCCCGGAGGGGGTCCGGCAAGCAGCGGGTCGCCACGACGATGGCCTTCGTCCGCCTGCTCAAGGACCTCATGCGCACGGAGGAGTTCGGCCGCAGGATCGTTCCGATCATCCCGGACGAGGCCAGGACCTTCGGGATGGACTCCTTCTTCCCCACCGCCAAGATCTACAACCCGCACGGTCAGGGCTACACCTCGGTCGACCGGGAGCTGATGCTCTCCTACAAGGAGTCCCGCAGCGGCCAGATCCTGCACGTTGGGATCAACGAGGCCGGGGCGACCGCGGCCTTCACGGCGGCCGGTTCCTCGTACGCCACGCACGGCGAACCGATGATCCCGATCTACATCTTCTACTCGATGTTCGGGTTCCAGAGGACCGGCGACGCTCTGTGGGCGGCGGCGGACCAGATGTGCCGCGGGTTCCTCGTCGGCGCGACCGCGGGCCGCACGACCCTGACGGGCGAGGGACTGCAGCACAACGACGGACACTCGCCGCTGCTGGCCTCGACCAACCCCGCGGTGATCTCCTACGACCCGGCCTACGCCTACGAGGTCGGCCACGTCGTCCGCGACGGCCTGCGCCGGATGTACGGGGAGCCCGGTGAGGACATCTATTACTACCTGACCGTGTACAACGAGCCGATCGTCCAGCCGGCCGAACCGGACGACCTGGACGTCGAGGGGCTCCTGCGCGGGATGTACCTGCTCGCGCCGGCCCGGGGATCCGGCCCCAGGGCCCAGCTGCTGGCCTCGGGGATCTCGGTCCCGTGGGCCCTGGAGGCCCAGGAACTCCTGCGGACCGACTGGGGCGTGTCCGCGGACGTCTGGAGCGTCACGAGCTGGTCGGAACTGCGACGGGACGGCCTGCGCTGCGACGAGCAAGCCTTCACCCGCCCGCAGGAGGAAGCGCCGGTGCCGTTCGTCACCCAGCGGCTGGCCGGTGCCCCCGGGCCGGTGGTCGCCGTCAGCGACTTCATGCGCGCCGTTCCCGACCAGATCCGCCCGTGGGTCCCGCAGGACTTCGTGTCCCTGGGCACCGACGGTTTCGGTTTCTCCGACACCAGGCAGGCCGCGCGGCGGCACTTCCTTGTCGACGGTCCCTCGATCGCCGCCAGGGCCTTGCAGCAGCTGGCCAGGGCCGGTGAGGTCGGCTCCGGCGCCCCGGCCGAGGCGGTGGAGCGTTACCGCCTGCTGGACGTCACGGCCGGTTCGACGGGCAACGCCGGAGGGGAGGCGTAGGGAGGACCCGGAGGGCCGTCCGGGCCACGACGGTACCGCCCCGCGCGCGTGCATCGGACACGCGCGCGGCGCGGTCGTGGCCCCTCGCCCCACCGGGTCCCGCCCGGGCGGTGCGGTCCGAGCCTTCGGGACGGTGCGGTCCGGACCTTCGGGGCTTTCGAACGGGACTTCGCGCCCGTCAGCGGCGCAGCAGCCCCCGGAACCGCGACGCGCGGCTGCGGGACTCCCTCAGGTCCAGGACGTCCTGCCCTGGCCTGCGCGGACGGCGTTCGGCCCCGGCGATCAGTTGTTCCAGTTCGACGCGCAGGGCCGTGACGGCCCCCTGGTCCGGGTGCTGGGACAGCGCGTCCAGATGGCGGCGGGCGTCTGCGGCCCGTCCCGCCTCGATGGCTGCCTGCACCAGGTGCTTGCCGGCCTGGGGGTCGTGCTCCCGGGGCCGCCAGTGCCCCATCCCCAGGTTCAGCGCCTCCCCGGGCAGCTTGATCTCCCGGAGCATCTGCAGGCCCCGGGCGAGAGCGCCACCGCTGGGATCCCGTTCGGCCGCGGTCGCCAGCCGGCGCAGCGCGGCCTCCCTGTCGTTGTGCACCGAGAGCCTGGCCAGCTCGATGAGGGGGAACCAGGCCCTGCCGGAGTGGGCCAGTTCCTCGGCCAGTGCCCACACGGCGTCGTCGGCAGCGGCCTGGGCCCGGTCCTTCTCCGAGCGTTCGGAACGTCTCTGGGCGCTCTGATGGCGCCGTGCCGCCTGCCGTCGCACGATCTCGGCGAGTTCGCTGAAGGCCTCGATGTCGTTGGGATCCTCGCGCAGGATCTCCCACAACCGCGCTTCCGCGTCGTTCCCGGGAAGATCCTCCTCGGCAGGCGACAGCCATGCCCTTCCAGCCGCCGTGGAACGGCGGCGCAGCTTCTCAAGCGCTCCCATGTACACCCTCCACGAGTCCAGTCGTGCACCTCTCGGAAGGGGGCCTCCCGGCCGGCTCCGTACGCCTGGCTCGGTTCGACCCTAACCCCCGACGGGCGGTGAAGCGACCTTGCGGATGCTTGCGCGGAGGCCCTCGACAGGATGGGCTGGGTGCATGGCCGAAGATCACGACACCCCTGGCGCGACGGGCACCCGCAGCACAGATCACCACGGAGGAAAGGGGCACCGACCTCGTAAGATCTCTCGAAAGCTGTACGAGACCGAGCTGTTGCGGCTGCAGACCGAGCTGGTCCAGGTCCAGGAATGGGTCAAGGCGACGGGCCAGAGGGTCGTGATCGTCTTCGAGGGCAGGGACGCCGCGGGCAAGGGCAGCACCATCAAGAGGGTCACGGAGTTCCTCAACCCGAGGGTCGCCAGGATCGCTGCGCTCCCCGTCCCCACCGAGCGGCAGCGGACACAGTGGTATTTCCAGAGATACGTGGAGCATCTCCCCGCAGCAGGGGAGATCGTCCTTTTCGATCGCTCCTGGTACAACCGGGCGGGGGTCGAGCGGGTCATGGGCTACTGCGCCGTCGAGGAGTACCGGCGATTCCTGCACCAGTGCCCCATGTTCGAACGCATGCTGGTCGAGGACGGGATCCTGCTGGTCAAGTACTGGTTCTCCGTCAGCGACGAGGAGCAGGAGCGCCGGTTCCGCTCGCGTCTGGAGGACCCGCTGCGGCGCTGGAAGTTCTCCCGGAACGACCTGCGCACCCGCGAGCGCTGGGAGGACTTCTCCCGGGCCAAGGACGAGATGTTCGTGCACACGGACATCCCGGAGGCGCCATGGTACGTCGTGGAGGCCGAGATCAAGCGGCACGCGCGGATCAACATGATCGCGCACCTGCTGTCGACGCTGCCGTACCGGAACGTCGAGCAGCCCGTGATCGAACTCCCACCGCGTCCGGCCGGGGACGACTACCTGCGCCCCCCGAGGGAGCTGTTCCGTCAGGTGCCGGACGTCGCCGCGGGTCTCATGGAGGGCAACCGCCCGTGAGGCGGCCGTGAGGGACCGCTGGCGCGGGCCGCGGGACCGTTGCGGTTCCGGCTGTCGTTCGCCCTCGGGGGGACGGCTGCGGCCCATGCTCACCTCCTCGATCGGTTGCCGGGTGCATATCGATACCGCCGAGCACCGGCTGTAGGGCTCCGTCCGGCAGCAACCGGTTCGGTCGGCGGCCGGCCGGATGCTTCTGGTTGCCGATCCGTCCCCTTTTCGTATCGGTGGGTGGTTGCGTTCCCGGTCCGGCCGGCCCGTCGCGCGGGCGGGCTCCCCGCGGGGCGGGCCGGTCCGGGAGGGGCCCGGTGTCCCTGCTGCTGACCGTCGGGGACGTGTCACCGGGCACCGTGCACCGGCGTTGTTCGAGGATCGTCCGTTCCAGGACCGCCTGTTCGAGGACGTGACCGGACGGAGGTCATGCGTACGACGTGGTGCCCTCCGTCGGCTGAACTCCTCCGGGACCTGCGAGGTTCCCCTCGTGCCCCGTCGACCTCATCAGGACACTTGGCGTGATCCCCACAGATCGCTGCGTCACGACCTGGGTCGGGTGCCGTCACCGACCCGGACATAGTCTGGGGTCGTGCCCCACACAGTCTCCGAGACCACGATGCAGCGGTTGCGCAAGGGCACGGGGGCCCTGTCGACGGCGGCCCTGCAGAGGATGGACGAGCGGCTCCCCTGGTACCGGGCCATGGACCCCGAGGACCGTTCCTGGGTGGGGCTCATCGCCCAGGCCGGCATCGCGGCCTTCATCGCCTGGTACAAGGACCCCGAGCACCGCCCGGGGATCACGGCCGACGTGTTCGGGACGGCTCCCCGTGAGCTGACCCGTTCCATCTCGCTGCAGCAGACCCTGGAGATGGTGCGGACCGTCGTCGACGTCGTGGAGGACCGCGTGGGCGAGCTGGCTGCCCCCGGCACCGAGCAGGAGCTGCGCGAGTCCGTGCTGCGCTACTCCAGGGACGTCGCCTTCGCCGCCGCCGAGATCTACGCCAGGGCCGCGGAGGCCCGCGGGGCCTGGGACGCGCGGCTGGAGGCCCTCGTGGTCGACGCCCTGATCCGGGACGAGGCGGGGGACGCGCTGCACTCCCAGGCCGCGGCCCTGGGCTGGCAGGGTTCCGATCAGGTCGTGGTGGTCGTGGGCACTGCCGCGGACGGGCACTCCACCGACATCGTCGACGACCTGCGCCGGACCGCCTCCCGGCTCGGGGCGGACGCCCTCATCGGCGTGCAGGGCGAGCGCATCGTGACCGTGCTGGGACGGTCCGAGGACCCGCTCGCCGTCGCCAGGGACCTGGCCCCGCGGTTCGGGCCCGGGCCGGTCGTCACCGGGCCGGTCGTCACCGGGCTGGTCGAGGCCGGCAGCTCGGCGCGGGCGGCCCTGGCGGGGATGTCATCGGTCAGGGCCTGGCCCGGGGCGCCGAGGCCGGTCTGCGCCGACGAGCTCCTGCCCGAACGCCTGCTCGACGGGGACGGCGGCGCCCGCAGCGACCTGATCGAACGGGCCTTCCGGCGGCTGGCGGACGAGGACGGCCCCCTGCTGGAGACGGCCGCGACCTACCTGGAGCTGGGCAGGTCGGTCGAGGCGGCGGCCAGGGCCCTGTTCATCCACCCCAACACGGTCCGGTACCGGCTGAACAGGGTGACGAGCATCACCGGCTGGGACCCGACCGATCCCCGGGAGGGGTTCGTCCTCCAGATCGCCATCGCCGTCGGCCGCCTGGCGTCGAGGACGTCCGGTGCCTGAGAGCGTGACCGGGAACGGTCGGACCGGACAGGCAGCGGGAACGTCATTGTCAGAATCCTCCAAAGCCCGTGGCGCAGGTTCGTGCCGGACGCGAACGCCGTCACCGGGCAATACGCACAAGGCTGAGGGGGTGCTCGCAATCGTGTGCCCCGGACAGGGGTCCCAGACGCCAGGGTTCCTGAAACCGTGGGCCGAGATGCCCGGGGTGCGCGAACGACTCGCATGGTTGTCGGCCGTCGCCTCGATCGATCTGCTCGCACACGGAACCGAGTCGGACGCCGGGACCATCCAGGACACCGCCGTCGCCCAACCGCTCATCGTCGCGGCCGGTCTGAGCTGCCTGCCGCTGGTGTGCGAATCGCCGCAGCAGGTGGCGGGGGCGGTCGCCGGGCACTCCGTCGGGGAGATCACCGCTGCGGCCGTCACGGGCTCCCTCACCCCCGAGCAGGCCATGGTGCTCGTCCGGGAGCGGGGAGCCGCCATGGCGCGGGCCGCGTCCCTCACCCCGACCGGGATGAGCGCCGTCCTCGGCGGCGACCCGCAGGAGGTCGAGGCTGCCCTTGAGGCCGAGGGCCTGACCGGGGCGAACATGAACGGTTCCGGGCAGGTGGTCGCCGCGGGCACCCTGGAGCAGCTCGCCGCCCTGGCCGCCGACCCGCCCGCCGGGGCGAGGGTCGTCCCGCTCAAGGTCGCGGGTGCCTTCCACACCGAGCACATGGCACCGGCCGTCGCGCGCCTGCGGGAGCTGGCCGCGGCGCTCGAGCCCAGGATCCCCGCGACCCGCCTGCTGTCGAACGCCGACGGCGCGGTCGTCGGCGAGGGGCAGGAGGTGCTGCGACGGCTGGTGAACCAGGTGTGCAGCCCGGTCCGGTGGGACAGGTGCCAGGAGACGCTCCAGGCCCTGGGCGTGACCGGCATCCTGGAGCTGCCCCCGGCCGGCGCGCTGACCAACATGGCCAAGCGGAGCCTTCCGGACGTCGAACGGGTCGCGCTGAAGACCCCGGACGACCTGCCCGCGGCCCGGGACCTCGTCGAACGCCACGCGACCCCGGCGCCCCCGGAGATCGGTACGAGGGCAGTGGTCGGGTCCGCCAGGGGTCCGAGGTGAGCGGCCGGACCGCTGCCGTGCGCCTGACCCCCTCGACGGGTTCTGCGCACGCCCGGATCCTGTCCGTGGGGAGTCACCTGCCCGAACAGGTCGTGACCAACGACGAGATCTGCCGGTTCATCGACTCCTCCGACCAGTGGATCCGGGAACGTTCGGGAATCGTCAGCCGTCACCGGGCCGCCCCGGAGGAGTCCGTGGTGGACATGGCCGAGGCGGCCTGCCGCACCGCGATCGAGCGCGCCGGGCTGCAGCCCGGCGACATCGACGCCGTCCTCGTTGCGACCCTGACCCACCCGTACCAGACCCCGTCGGCGGCCGCGAAGCTCACCGACCGGCTCGGGGCGACCCCGGCCGCGGCCGCGGACCTGTCGGCCGCCTGCGCCGGGTTCTGCTACGGCCTCAGCATGGCCTGCGACATGATCCGGGGCGGGTCGGCGCAGCACGTGGTCGTCGTCGGCAGCGAGAAGCTCTCCGACTTCGTCGATCCGCGGGACAGGGGTACGGCCTTCCTGTTCGGGGACGGTGCGGGCGCGGTCGTCGTCGGCCCGAGCGATGTTCCCGCCATCGGCCCGACCGTGTGGGGCTCGGACGGCTCCCAGTGGGACGCCCTGTCCAACCGGGCGTCCTGGATCGAGTACCGGGACCAGGACCGCGCCGTCTGGCCGGCACTGCAGATGGCAGGGCAGACCGTGTTCCGCTGGGCCGTCTGGGACATCTCCCCGGTGGCCCGCAAGGCGCTGGAGGCGGCGGGGATCGGGCCGTCCGACCTCGCGGCGTTCGTCCCCCACCAGGCCAACTCGCGGATCATCGACGCTATGGTCAAGCAGCTCAAGCTGCCCGACGAGGTCGCCGTCGCCCGGGACATCGTCGACAACGGCAACACCTCCGCGGCATCGGTTCCCATCGCCATGGACCGGATCCTGTCGGAGGGGCGGGCCTCCTCGGGCGGCCTGGCCCTGCTCATCGGGTTCGGCGCCGGGCTGGTGTACGCGGCCCAGGTGGTCGAACTCCCCTGAACCGACCCGCGCACGGCGGGTTCGAACCACAGCGTCGCCGGCGATCCGCCGGCGGCCGTCCACGAACGACACAAGGAGCGCAAGGCATGGCACTCAGCGAGCAGGAGATCCTCGGAGGACTGGCCGAGATCGTCAACGAGGAGACCGGGCTGCCGGCCGACAACGTCCAGCTCGACAAGTCCTTCACCGACGACCTGGACATCGATTCCCTGTCCATGATGACGATCGTCGTGAACGCCGAGGAGAAGTTCGGCATCCGCATCCCGGACGACGACGTGAAGAACCTGAAGACCGTCGGGGACGCGGTGTCCTACATCCAGACCGCCGAGGCCTGAGAACCGCGCCGCCGGCGGGTTCCGGCTTGCGGAACCGGCGGGCCGGGACAGAGAGGGCGGGGCACCGGCCGGCGGGTCCTGGCCCCGGCAGGTCCTGGCCCCGGCAGGGCACCGGAACCCGCCGGGGCACGCGGGGCACGCCCGTTCGGCACGCCCCGAGCCGCTCCCCGCAGCACGCCCCGATTCTTCTCACGTGAACACCCACTCGACGAAGGAAGCGCCATGACCGATGACACGAGACGCAGGGTGGTGGTCACGGGATTGGGCGCCACGACCCCCTTGGGCGGCGACGTCCCGACCACCTGGCAGGCGGCCCTCGACGGCCGCTCCGGTGCGGGCCCCCTGCCCGAGGAATGGCAGGAACGCTACGACCTGCCCGTGACCTTCGCCGCACGGGTCCTGGTCGACCCGCAGGAGGTCCTGCCCCGGTCCGAGATCCGCAAGCTCGACCCCTCCGGCCAGTACGGCATGATCGCCGCACGGGAGGCCTGGGCCGACGCCGGCAGCCCCGAGGTCGACCCCGAGAGGCTCGCCGTCTGCGTCGCCTCCGGCATCGGCGGGATCTGGACCCTGCTGTCGGCCTACGACACCCTCAAGGAACGCGGCCCGCGCCGGGTCCTTCCGATGACGGTCCCCATGCTCATGGGCAACGGCCCCGCCGCGGCCATCGGCATCGAGTTCGGCGCCAGGGCCGGGGTCCACACGACCGTCTCGGCCTGCGCCTCGAGCGCGGAGTCCATCGCGCAGGCCCTGCACCTCATCCGGGCGGGCATCGCGGACGTCGTCGTCGCCGGCGGCACGGAGGCCGCGACCCACCCGCTGCCCATCGCGGGCTTCGCGGCCATGCACGCCCTGTCCACCCGCAACGACGACCCGCAGAGCGCGTCCCGGCCCTACGACGTCGACCGCGACGGGTTCGTCATGGGTGACGGCGCCGGCATCCTCGTGCTGGAGTCCGCCGAGCACGCGCGGGCCCGCGGAGCGCGGGTCTACGCCGAGCTCGACGCCGGGTGCCTGAGCTCCGACGGCTACCACATCGCGGCCCCCGAGCCCACGGGCGAGGGAGCGGCCCGGGCCATGCGGGCGACGATCGAGGCGTCCTCGGTGCGGGCCCGTGACGTCGTGCACATCAACGCCCACGCCACCTCGACCTCGGTCGGGGACGCCGCCGAGGCCAGGGCGATCCGTTCGGCCCTCGGCGCCGCCGCCGATTCGATCGCCGTCACGGGAACCAAGTCGATGACCGGGCACCTGCTCGGCGCCGCCGGCGCGCTGGAGAGCGTGCTCACCGTGCTCGCGCTGCACGAGCGCCAGGTCCCGGCCACGGCCAACCTCGACAACCTCGATCCCGAGATCGACCTGGACGTCGTGCGCAAGGAACCCCGGCAGCTGCCCCGGGGCGACCTGGCGGCGATGAACAACTCCTTCGGCTTCGGCGGGCACAACGTGTCCTTGCTGTTCCGTACCGTCTGATGCCGTCGGGCACCCTCTGATCGCGTCCCGCCCGCCGACCGGCGGGCGGGACGACGGCACGGGGCCCGCAGCCGTTCCGGCTGCGGGCCCGTCGCGTTTCCCCGGGAGGAACGGCGGTCAGTACCGGCGGCCCGTCGCACGGCCAGGTCCGCCGCGGGTCGCCCTGCCGTCCCCGGAGAGCGGTTTCACCCGACCCTGTGCAGCCACCGCACGGGGGCGCCGTCCCCGGCGTACCGGAACGGCTCCAGCTCCTCGTCCCAGGCACGGCCGAGGGCGACGTCCAGCTCGGCCACCAACCGGCCGGGGTCACCCGTGCACGCCTCGATGGCCGATCGCACCCGGTTCTCCGGAACCAGGACGTTTCCGTGCGAGTCCATCACGGCGTGGAAGATGCCCAGTTCCGGCGTGTGGCTCCACCGGGAACCGTCCTGCCCCGGGCTGGGGTCCTCCGTCACCTCGTAGCGCAGGTGGGCCCATCCCCTCAGGGCGGAGGTCAGGCGGGCGCCCGTCCCCGGTTCGGCCTGCCAGGAGTACTCGGTCCGGTACAGGCCGGGAGCGGCAGGTTGGGGTATCCAGTCCAGGGCCAAGCGCATGCCGAGGACGCCGCCGGCGGCCCACTCGATGTGCGGGCATAGCGCTCGCGGCGCGGAATGCACGAACAGGACGCCGTGCGTCATCCCACCGGCCATCTGGACCTCCTCCTGGGTCTGAGGTTCGTCTTCCCCAACGACCTCGACCAGGTTGGTCCTGCTGGCTGCGGCGCTCCGATCCCCGGTGCCTTTCGCCGGCTCATTCTGCCCCATGGACCACATCCGCACCAGGAACGACAGCGTAGCCGTGATCGAGTCCTACTCTGTGTCGCCACGCCCCTGCGGTGACACGCCTCATCCGACCTTCTCCCACACGCCGCAGTTGGCCGTGTCGAACGCCTTGTCCGAGGACTTGATGGTCACCACTGCCTGCGCGGACGGCACCCCGTTCGCGATGATCGAGTCCAGGGTCCCGTCGGTCGTGCGCAGCCTCGCCCAGTAGCACGTCGCCCCTCCGGAGGTGCGGTAGGTTCCCGGAGCGACCTCCTTGCCCACCAGGAAGACCCCGGTGCCGACGATCCTGCCGCCGCGGGCGGGCCCGGCGGACGGGGCGGCCCCAGCGTTCCCGGTGCCGGCGTTCCCCGAGCCGGCGGGCGCCCGCACGGTGTCGCCGGCCCGCGTCGCACCGGGCTGCGTGCCGCCGGCGGCACCGGTTCTCGGGGAGGGCAGCCCCGACGCGGACGGGGTCGGGGTCGGGAGCCGGGGAGCTCCGGCCCGCGCCGCCCCCGTCCCCGGGACGCCCGTGGCGTACACGGTCCCGGCACCGGCGCAGAACCCGACCCCCAGGCCCGCGATCGCAAGGAACCAGCCGCGGCGCCACACCGGCACGTGGTGCCTGCGCGACGAGTGCAGGCCGCCGTCGCGGTCCCCCGGCCCGTCCCCTCCGCCGCCGAAGTCCCCCGGGTCGCCGGGCCCCGGCCCCGTTCCGGAACCGCCGTGCAGCACGATCGGGGGTTTCTCCCCGAAGAGCAGTGTCGGGAAGTCGGGTTCGACGAGCGGCAGCAGACCGGCCGATCCGTCCGGGGCACCGGAGTCCTGCGGGAACGTCATGCTGGTCCCTTCCTGGGGGTGGACAGGACCCATCTTGCCCTGAGCCATCACCCTTCGAAAGCAACTAGCTACATTTAGTGAATGTATTTTTGACGATACGTGTTCGAGAAGGCTCCTGCGGGCACCGGACCGCGCCCTTCCGGCACGTTCGAGGGCGGTCCGTCCCGGCCGGGACGGACCGCCCTCGAACGTGCTTGCCGTCAGCCCACGGCTTGCGTCCTCAGCCCACGACCGAGGCCAGGGCGGGCCGGTAGCCCAGCGAGTGCCCCTTGGCGTTCGGGTGGAACGAGTCGTACGTGGAGTCGACCAGGCCGTTCAGCCAGGGATCCGCGGAGCAGGCCCCGTGTCCGGCGAACGCGGCGCGGACGTCGACGAACGTCAGGTCCGACCACGCTGCCGCCGACCGGATCGTCTCGTTGAGGGCCCGGGAGGCCGCGTTGATCATTTTGCGGGATTCCACGCTCAGACCGGATTGGGGGCACTCCCCCGAGGTGTCGAACAGGTCCGGGTAGCCCAGGACGACCGTGCGGGCCGCGGGCGCCCGTTCCTCGATCTCCTCGTAGAGGTTCTCGAGCAGGACGGGCAGGTCCTCGTCGACGATCCGCCGGGCGCTGTCGATCGCCGCCGCGCAGTCCGCCTCGCCGGCCCGCAGGCAGGTGCCCAGCACGGTGCTGAAACCGACGTCGTTCCCGCCGGCGGTCACCGTGACCAGGGCCGTGTTCCTGCTCAGCTCGCCGACCTGGTCCGCGAGGATCTCCTGGCTCGTCGCGCCGCTGCAGGCCGCGAAGTCCAGCGCGTACCGGGCGTGCTCCGAGGCCCACAGCGGCGCGTACGCCCCGGGCGAGCGCAGGCAGTCACCGGAGTCGGGGTAGTACTCCCCCGTGCCGACCCCGGAGGAGAAGGAGTCCCCGAGCGCGACGTAGCCGAGCTGGACCTGGTAGGGCCATCGGCCGAGGGGACGGGCCGACGCCGGGCCCGCGAGGACCGGGACGAGAACTGACGCGGCGGCGCACGCCGCGACGACGAGACGGCGGAGCCCTCTCGGAACGCGAGAGGAGGACAGGGGCGCGGCATTGCCGTCAGGCATGTGGAAACCTCCAGAGCAGGGGTGCGCCGGTCGACCGGACTGTTCGACGGCCGGCACGTTGTCCCCTCCACGCCGGCCGTTCACACCATGATCGTCCTTCTGCAACGACCAATGGGGCGTAAGAGTACAGACCTTCGAAGGGACTCGTCAGGGGGCGGACGACACGGAGTGGCAGGAATCACTCCGCAGGGACTTTCCGGATGGGTGATGGCAGAGTTCCTCCGGCGCGGGTTCACCCCCGCGGACCCCGGCTCCCGCACTCGGCCCTCCCCGTTCCCGCACGTGCCCGGCCGGACACGTTCCGGACCCGCCGGTGCTGCGCGTGGTCGGGTGCCGGGGAGGGCCGCTGGCTCCTGCCGGCGCGGTCGCCGCCGGCACGGTACCGGCACCGCGGGGAGCCCCGGGCCGCCACGACGAGGGGGCCCGGGTACGTCTCGACGGTGCGGCCCGGTCCCGGCCGCTGTCGCGGGTTCGGGGGGCCGGGCCGCACCGTCGAGACGATGTCAGCGGACGATGTCAGCGTTGGCGCCTGCTGCCCTCCCCGTTCTTACCGGTGCTCGAGTCGGATCCGTCGGCGCCCCCGGTGGTGCGGCGGGACCCCCGTCCCCGGGTGGGGGCCGGCTCCGGTACGGCGAAGGAACTCTCCTCGGTCACCTGCTCGGCCGCCACGGCGCGCAGCCAGCCACGAAAACTGGTGTCCCCCCGTAGCCGCAGCTCGGCCGGAATGCCTACCCGATCGCACTCGGCCAGGAATGCTCGCAGGTCCCCGACGCACAAAGCCTTGCCGTCGGCGGCCGACTGGGTTATCTCGATGCTCAATGGCACCTCAACCCCTCTCCCATCCGCTCCTCGCAGATGATTCTTACAACGTGCGTAAGGCCGCTGGGGCTGAAGCCTACCGACAGGGCGGGCGGACTCCAGCCAGGGAACCTTCCGTCGACATGCCCTCACCCGGTGCAAGCGTCACCGCCCGGAGCATCCAGCCCGTGCGGTTCCGTCCCCGCGGAGCCGCGCGGCGGCCCGATCGCCGGTCCTGCGGGCGCCTGCCCGCCCCCCAACCCGGATGCCACCGGCCTCGGGCACGGCCCGCGGTCACCGCTGCGGCGCTCCCGCCTCGATACCACTGAGCCTCGGGCACGGCCCGCGGCACGGAGCCGGTCGGGCCACCGATCGCCCGGAGCGCCGGGAAGGAGCCGGTCGGACCCTCGACGGGCGGCGAGGGGGTCCGGCTCCCCCGAGGGAGCGGCCCCCGACGACGGCCCCGGGGACGTGGGCCGGGTGGCCCCGCAGGGGCCGCCCGGCCCTCCCGGGAACTCCGGGGATGCCACCCGGACGGGGTACCGGGGGGAGTACCCGGTGGTTCCAGGATCCCAGCGGGACGCATCGGACACCAGGGTGGAACGGTCACAGAAGGTGGCCCTTCGAACACCCCGAACACCGGATCCCGACGGGTCCGTTCCGATCAGTGGGGGGGACGCAGGTCCTGGATGGCCTGCCAGAAGCGTTCGACGTCGTCCAGGCCCGGCAGGACGGCGTCGGCCCCGGCCTCGACGAGGTCGGTCTCGGAGGCGACCCCGGTCGCCACGGCGACGACGTGGGCGCCCTCGCTCCGGGCCGCCTCGACGTCGTTGCGGGTGTCGCCGATGACCACCGTCGTGTCGCGCTCCGGATCGAACCCGAACCGGGCCCGGGCCCTGCGCCACGCGGCGGGGACCAGGGAGGCCCGGACCGGTTCGTCGTCCCCGAAGGCGCCCAGCGACAGGTCCATCCACTGGTCCAGGCCGAACACCGACAGCTTGACCTTGGCGTTGGCCTCGATGTTGCCGGTGAGGACCGACTGCTTCACGTGCTCGGCGCGCCAGAGCATCGACAGGCAGGCCTCCGCCCCGGGCAGGGGACACCCCCTGTCCGCCAGCTCCTGGCGGTTGCGTACGCCCGCCTCGGTCAGGGCCTTCACCCGGACGTGCCCGGAGTAGGAGCCGGGGTCCTCGCCGTTGGCCTTCAGGAGATCCTCCATGATCACCGCATCGGTCCGCCCGCTCGTGCGGGCTGGGACCCGGGAGGGCCGACCGGTGAGGATCTCGAAGGCCGTTGCGTAATTCTTCTTGCTGACCCCGGCGTTCTCGATCAACGTGTGATCGATGTCCCACAGTGCCAGCAGCCACGAACGCGCCATGGGCCGATCGTCTCACCCGGTTCGGGGGTTTCGGTCGCGGGACCCTCCCGATCGCGGTGGACGGACGAACGTGCCGTGGCCCGCGCCGGGACGGGGAGACGCGGTTAATGAAGTCCGTGGACCGCCTTAAGAGAGCAATAGCCCTCTTGAGCTGGAACGATGCGCGGGATCCACTGTGGTGGACCCGTTCCGTACCGTCTTCCGCATCACTGAGGTGAATCATGCGTACACCACGCATTCGTCCTGCCCTGGCTCTCGGCGTGTCCGCCGTGGTGCTGGCGGCCGGGGCAGGCACCGGAGCACTGTTCATCTCGTCGGCCTCCGCCGCGACGATCCCCGTGGACCGCATGGTGACGGGCAAGGCCACGTACTACGACGACGCCGGGTACGGTGCCTGCGGCACGCAGATCGACGCGAAGTCCCAGATGCTCGTCGCCGTGTCGCACACCTACTGGACCACCGCCAACCCGAACGTCGATCCCCTGTGCTCGGGGATCTCCGTGCAGGCCACCTACGGCGGCACGACCGTCACCGTGCCGGTCGTCGACAAGTGCCCCTCCTGCGACGCGACCCACATCGACCTGAGCGAACCGGCCTTCGCGCGGCTCGCCGACCCGTCCGTGGGAGTCCTGACGGGCCTGACCTGGAAATTCGTCCGGACCGGCGCTGCGGCCGCCGCCCCTGCCTCCGGCACGGACACCGCGGACACCGCCGGCACCACCCCGACCGCCCCGGCACGGTCCACGGAACCCGCCGCGTCCTGCGCCCCCGTTCCGACCGCCGCCCCGGCCCCGTCCTTCCCGTCCGTCCCGGTCCCGGACAGGTCCCGCAGGACGTGCCGGCACTCCACCGTGACGGACGGGACCTCCCAGGACCGGCACCGCCACTCCGGACGCCCCCGCTGCTCCGCGGAGTGATCCGCCGTCCCGGACCTCCCTCGTCGAGTACGGCCTCC
>Ga0316579_10000016_pt1 | contig 39681 bp, 31 predicted proteins | sample J5NA_2_FD_203074 | JGI IMG/M metagenome (GOLD analysis project Ga0316579, IMG submission 203074) | Rhizosphere microbial communities from salt marsh grasses in Alabama, United States - J5-7_160517rDrA | ecosystem: Host-associated > Plants > Roots > Rhizosphere | place: USA: Alabama | collected... | reverse complement strand
GGAGAAGAATTTTCGCGCCATCCTCGACGGCACCTTCGCCAAACTCAATCTGGTTACCCGGGAAGAATTCGACGTACAGGCCGCGGTCCTCAGCCGCACTCACGCCAAGGTCAAAGAATTAGAAGAGCAGATCATGCGCCTGGAAACCCGCTTGCACGCATCAGGAGCAGGAAACGACGGTGACGCCACGCAACAATCCCACGGCTTTTAACGAGTGAGTGGGCGTCATAGCGATTAATAGATAATTGCACTGTAAGGTCAGCCGCCATGGACAGGCGATGACCACGCCGCGAAATTAAGGAACGGATTCCGTGTCTCTTGCCGTCATATATAGCCGTGCTCAAGATGGGATCAGCGCCCCGCTGGTAACGGTGGAAGTGCACCTGGCCAACGGCCTGCCCGGCCTGTCCATCGTAGGTCTGCCCGAAATCACCGTCAAAGAAAGTAAGGACCGGGTACGCGCCGCCCTACTCAACGCCCGCTTTGAATTCCCCATGCGGCGTATAACCGTCAATCTGGCGCCGGCCGACCTGCCCAAGGAAGGGGGACGCTTCGATTTACCCATCGCGCTGGGGATACTCGCCGCATCGGGACAGATTCCTGCGAACCAGCTCCATCAATATGAATTCATCGGTGAGTTGGCCTTGACTGGCGAGCTGCGGGGTATCCGTGGGGCGCTGTCCACCGCACTGCATAGCCGCAATGCCGGACGCAGCTTACTGCTCCCAGCCGTTAATGCTGACGAAGCAGCCCTGGTGCGTGACGCCGTCGTGCTGAGTGCGCCGCATATTCTGGACATTTGCGCCTATTTGCGGGGTAGCACGCAGCTCGCGCCGCACGTCTGCACGATACCCGCCGTATCCGCCGGCGACAGCGGCGACCTGTCCGAGGTACGCGGCCAACATCACGCCAAACGCGCCCTGGAAATCGCCGCGGCGGGCGGCCACAACCTGTTAATGATCGGCCCGCCCGGCACGGGCAAGACCATGTTGGCGAGCCGTCTCGGATCCATCCTGCCTCCCATGACGGAAAGCGAAGCCCTGGAATCTGCCGCCCTCGCCTCCATCGGCGACCGGGGATTTAAGATCAGCCAATGGGCAAGCCGTCCGTTTCGCGCCCCGCACCACACCGCCTCGGCGGTGGCGCTGGTGGGCGGCGGCTCACAACCGCGGCCCGGGGAAATCTCCCTCGCCCATCACGGCGTCCTGTTCTTGGACGAGCTGCCTGAATTCGATCGGCGGGTGCTGGAAGTGTTGCGCGAACCCCTGGAATCGGGGCGCATCGTGATTTCCCGCGCCGCGCGCCAGGCGGAATTCCCGGCGCGCTTCCAATTGATTGCCGCCATGAATCCCTGCCCCTGCGGCTATCTCGGCGATGCCGGCGGGCGCTGCCGCTGTACCGTCGAACAAATACAACGCTATCGGGCACGCTTGTCGGGCCCCCTCTTGGACCGCATCGACCTGCACGTAGAAGTACCGAAGGTTCCCCATCAAGTCCTGCGTGATACCGACGGTAGCGGACCCGGCAGCAGCGACGTGCGACAGCGCGTGATGGCCGCACGTAACAAACAACTGGCACGCGCCGGCAAGTTGAATAATGCCCTGTCACCCAAGGAGCTAGGCATTTATTGCTACACGGAGGACAAGGTGGCGGCGCTGTTGGAACAGGCCGTGGAAAGACTGGGTCTCTCCGCCCGCGCCTATCACCGCATTATAAAAGTCGCGCGCACCATCGCCGACCTGGCGGACAGTCCCGCCATCGCCACGACCCACGTCAGTGAAGCGATCGCTTACCGCCGCCTGGACCGACAGCCTGTCGCCGCATATCCATGAAATAAAAATGCAAACGACGCATCATTGATCCAATCAATGCTCGAATGAATCGAGTGCCTGTCGCTCGGAATATTACAAGATCAGCTCGCTGTCTCATCTTCTTCTGGACCAAAACATTGTTGTCCAAGGACATCTCCGACCTGTGGCGCATCCTGCGATGGACAAACCGGAGATGTGGTGTGAATTCCGGGCGGATTTGTACTATCGCATCAACGTCGTTACGATCTTCCTGCCGCCGCGATGAACGTATTGCCTTGCTCGAGCAAATCGGCAGCACCGGCTCGATCACGCGCGCCGCCAAGGCATGTAGGATGAGCTACAAGCGGGCTTGGGACACCGTCAACGACATGAACAATCTGTCCGGGCAAGCGTTGGTCACGAGCATGGTGGGCGGTAAAGGCGGTGGCGGCGCGCAACTCACTGCGACCGCGGAGAAGCTCATAGTCGTTTACCGGCAAGTGCGCGATGAACATCAACGCTTCCTCGCCGCGGCCAGCGCGGACATCGACGATTTCGCTGATTATTACCCCTTGATCAGGAAACTGGCCATGAAGAGCAGCGCACGCAATCAATTCTTCGGCACGGTGGCGCGGATACACAGAGGGGCCGTCAACGCCAAGGTGGTGCTGCAACTCAAACCCAGCGTTCACATCGTCGCCACCATCACCCTCGAAAGTGTGGAGAGCCTCGGTCTCCGCGTGGGCGGCGGGGCCTGGGCGCTGGTGAAGGCCTCTTCGATCATCATCGCCTGCTCCGATCAGGACACCAAGACCAAGCTCAGCGTGCGCAACTGCCTGTGCGGCGAGGTGACGCGCATCGCACCCGGCGCTGTCAACAGCGAGGTGGTATTGACGCTGCCTGGCGGCGCCACCGTCGCCGCCATCGTAACCAACGATAGCGTGGAGCACGCTTGCCCTGGAGACTGGTAAGTAGGCATGCGCACTGTTCAAGGCTTCCAGCGTAATCCTGGGGGTGAGCACCTGAGCCGGGTTACGTATAACGGCGCTGCGGATAGGCTATCGTTATATAGACTTACATAATGCTTTTCGGCTCCGGCGCTTTATAGGGTGATACATCGGGTATGTCAGGAGTCTTCCGGTCACTGTTACTGCAGCCCGCGAATTATTTTGAATGAGGATGCACGATGTCAAAGATAATCATGCCACAACCTGCTGAGACTGATAGGGAGTGCACCCTCAAATATCTTGCAGACGCCATGCTACCGATTCGCAACGGCTCCGTGGAGGTAGTGATTCATGACGGGCAAGTGGTGCAGATTGAGACAAGGCAAAAGCGCCGTTTTGATTCGCCGATGAAGTACAAATTAATTCGGATAAATCGATGATACGAACTGACCGGACAACCGAGGTTCAATTTTGAATATGACCATAAGATCTGCGTTCCGACCGGGCCACCGGAAGTCCGCACTGATCGACGAGGCAGACGAAATAAACCAGGGTAATCGCATCCTAATACTCGCCGCCTGCTCGGCCGGATTTAGTACAGTATCTGCCGGGCACGCAGCGCCCATCGTTTACGGGCAACTCAATCTATCGCTCGATAATATCGACAACGGCACGGACAGCGCGCTCAACGTGTCCAGTAATGCGAGCTGGCTCGGAGTGAAATGCGACATCCAGGCCGACGGAGGCATAAGCGGTATTTATCAAATCGAATCGGAGGTCAATGTCGACACGGGCTCAACCTCGGCCAACAACACGGCCCTGGCTAGCCGCAATAGCTTCGTCGGTCTGCAAGGCCATTTAGGCACGCTGCGTCTCGGACGTTTCGATACCCCGGTGAAATCCATCGGCCGGAAGGTCTGCCTGTTCAAAAATCAGGTAGGCGATGCGCGCAACCTCACCCGCGGCAGCGATTCCGCTGCCAGATTCGACGAACGGCCCAATAACAGCATCGCTTACTACTCGCCGACGCTGTCCGGATTCAAGGCCCTGCTGCAATATGCCACCAACACCGGCAGCGGCGCTGCCGCGAACAACGACGACAATCTGATCAGTGCCGCAGTCAATTATGCCCAGGGAGCGGTATTCACCGGACTTGGCTATGAGAAACACGGCTATGTATCGACGGCCACGCCGCCGGTCGCGGGCAGCGACCCGTCCGCGCTACGCCTAGCCGGCTATATCGATCTTGCCGGCTGGCGTATCAGCGCCTTGTGGCAAACCATAGCCGGGACGGTCTCGAGCAAGAATGAGGATGTGTACGGGATCGGTGTGCGCTACGCCGGCAAGGTCTGGACCTTCAAGACCCAGGCTTACCAGCTCGAGTCGAACTCCGCCGATAAAAATGCAATGCTGCTGGCGGTCGGCAGCGAATATACCCTGCACAAGAACATCATCCTGTATGCAGACTATGCCACGATCAACAACGATGCCCAACAGACACTGACACCCTACAAATAAGGCCGCAGCGACAATCTGGCCGTCAATGTCAGCGGTAGTACGGCGACAGGGATATCATTGGGTACCATCATCAAATTTTGAATATTGAATGGGGAGAATACCCGTGAAAAAGCTGAGCGGATTTTTGTGTGCGTTCTTCCTGCTGCCGCTGACAACGCCCTGCGTGGCAGGATCGCTGACCATCGCGGTCGCCGCCAACGTCCAGTTCGCATTCCAGGATCTCCAAGCCGCCTTCACCCGCGAAACCGGCATCGACGTCCAAACTATCATCGGCTCTTCCGGGAAGATTACCGCGCAGGTACGCAGCGGCGCCCCCTTCGATGTGTTTCTCTCTGCCGACATGAATTATCCCCAAACACTGCAAAAAGAAGGATTGGCGAACAGCGCACCCATCGTCTATGCCTACGGCACCCTGGTGCTGTGGACCATGAGCGATCTCGATCTGACGCCGGGGCTGAAGGTCTTGACCGATGCCAAGGTAAGCAAGGTGGCCATCGCCAATCCCAAGCTTGCCCCCTACGGTCGCGCGGCATTGCAGGCACTGACGCATTACCATATCACCGATGCTGTGCAAGCCAAGGCGGTGTTCGGCGAAAATGTGTCTCAGGTGAATCAATACGTCTACTCGCAAAACGTCACTGCCGGATTCACTGCCAAATCGGTGGTGCTGTCTCCCACCATGCGCGGCAAGGGGCATTGGATCGAGGTGCCGCTGGATACTTACCAGCCCATTGCCCAAGGCGTGGTGATCCTGAAGCACGGCGCGGACAATGCGGAGGCGAACTGCGAAAGCTTCATCCGGTTCCTGGCCACGGCCCCGGCGCGCAAGATCCTGGCGGACTACGGATACGGCCTGCCATGAACCGCCTGCCGGGTACGGTCACCGCCATTCAGAGCGCCGGGCACGTGGCGCTGGCCGATGTTGAGGTCTCGGGCGGTATCATGAGTGCCTTGCTGATCGAGGGCGATGCGCAAGCTACCCATCTCAATTCCGGCGCACCGGTGCTGGTCCTGTTTCAGGAAACCGAGGTATCCCTCGCCAAGGACTGGCGGGGCTCATCAGCCTGCGCAACCGTCTCATGTCACGCGTCAAACAGCTGGACGAAAGCGTGGTACTGACCCGTGCCTTACTGGACTACCATGGGCATGAAATCATTTCCATCATCACCACCCGCTCGGCGGAGCGCCTGCGACTCGCCGTAGGCGACGAGGTCGAGGCCCTGATCAAGACCAATGAAGTCACCTTAGTAGCGGAAGATCCTTTATGACTCTCGATTGGCAACCGCTCATCCTCACCCTAAAATTGGCTGGCATTACCTCGCTGTTGCTGTTACTAATCGGTGTGCCGCTAGCGTGGTGGATGGCATCCAGCCGCTCGCGCCTCAAGCCCATCGCCGAAACCCTGGTGAGTATGCCGCTGATCCTGCCGCCGTCGGTACTCGGCTTCTATCTGCTACTCGCCTTCAGCCCGCAGAATTTCTTCGGCGCCTTCCTACGCGATCGCTTCGATCTCAGCCTGGTATTCAGCTTCCCGGGCCTGGTGGTAGGTTCCGTGTTGTTCAGCCTGCCGTTCATGGTGCAACCGGTGCAGGCGGGATTCCAGGGGCTGCCAACCTCCCTCGCCGAGGCTTCATACACTTTGGGTAAGTCGCGCCTCCACACTTTGTTCAAGGTGTTGTTGCCCAATATCCGCCCGGCATTGCTCGCCGGCGCGGTACTCAGTTTCGCCCACACCATCGGTGAGTTCGGCGTGGTGTTGATGATCGGCGGCAATATACCCGGCATTAACCGCGTCGCCTCCATCGCCATCTACGATGAGGTGGAAAGTCTCAACTACGCCGCCGCGCATTTTCACGCCGCGGTGCTGCTTGCCCTGAGTTTTAGCATCCTGCTGGCGGTATATGCCATCAACAAGCGCTTCCATGTCGCCCGGAGCCCGTTATGATCGACATCGATGCCCGCAAGAAACTCATCGGCGCCAGCGGCGAATTCTCGCTCCATGCGCGATTGCGCATGGAGGGCGGTGAGTTGGCCACATTGTTCGGTGAATCCGGCGCCGGCAAGACCACGTTGCTGCGCATCCTTGCCGGCCTGACGGCTGCGGACGAAGGCGTGATACGCGTCGACGGCGAGACCTGGCTGGACACGCGGCGGCGCATCAACCTGCCGCCGCAAAAACGGCGCATCGGTTTTGTATTCCAGGATCAGGCGCTGTTCCCCCATTTGAACGTGCGCGACAATCTCGCCTATGCGCTGCCCAAGCATGCAGACCACCGATTCGTCGACGAACTGCTGGGGCTCACCGGCTTGCTGGCGCTGCAACAACGCCGCCCGGACACCCTCTCCGGCGGCCAACGCCAACGCGTCGCCCTGGCCCGCGCCCTCGCTCGCCGCCCGGCGGTATTGATCCTGCACGAACCGCTGTCCGCACTGGATGCCAACACCCGCCGACAACTTCAGGATGAGATCCTGCGTTTACACAAGACCCTCGAGCTCAATACCCTGATGATCAGTCACGACATCCCCGAGGTCTTCAAGCTCGCCGACCGGGTATTCATACTGGAAGATGGAAGTATCAGTCGTCACGGCACGCCTACGACAGTGTTCGCGGACCGGCGCTGCAATGGCAAGATGAAACTCCCGGCCGAGGTGCTGGCCATGGAGGATGATGGCGTCCTTTATAGCCTTACCGTGCTGGTCGGCAATCAAATATTGAATGTCGTCGCCGGCAATGAAGAAGTCCGTAATCTCCATATAGGCGATAAAATTATATTATTGCCGAAAACCTTCAGCCCTATGCTGGTTGCGGTAAATTCAATCCGGCCTTTAAAGCATGCCAGCCGCATAAAGCGGTGAGTATGGTTATGTAATGTATCTCTAGCTTCCGGCAACACCTGCTATCTCTCTTCCAGCCCGAACGACTCATAGAGCATGCCAATTGCTGAATCACCCCTAGGAACTGCAAACATCTTGCATGGGATAAACCGCCGAACCGCGATTTACTTGTATTTAATAAGTAATGAGCATGTCTTGTTCTCGTTAAATAATATTCATCATTTCGTAATATCAATGTAACCAATCGCCCGTAGCTTATGCGGCGTTCGACAACGATCTGTAATCACTGAGACAGGCGTTTGCGATCGGCTTGCATCCACGCAAATATTAATTTCCAGTTACCGTCAACCAGTAATATGAGGAGTTTAGACTATGAAGAAATCAATCATGGCACTCGGCGTTTCGGCTGCCCTGTTGACCGGTCCGGCTTTCGCCCATAACGATCATGATTCCGATCGGATCCCGCAGCTCGACCATGTGTTCCTGATCATGATGGAAAACCATGCCTACGGGCAAATCATCGGAAACGCCGATGCCCCGTTCCTTAACCAGATGGCGCAATCCGCCAATCTGGCGACCAACTACTTCGGCGTCGGCCATCCCAGCCTGACCAACTACCTCGAAACCGTCGGCGGATCCAATTTCGGCATCACCAATGATAATTATCCCAACTGGCATTACGCCACACCCAGCCCCAGCCTGAACGATCCCATCTCCGGCGCGGGGATAGATGCCGAGACGCCGGCAGCAATCGCCCCGTTTAATGTCGATATCCCGGCCGCCCCCTATGTCGGCGAGACCATCGCCGACCAACTGGTCGCCGCCAACAAGAGCTGGAAGAGCTATCAGGAAAGCCTGCCGGCCTCCGGCGCCGACAATGTCAATCTCAGCGACGGTGACTTCTCCAACCTAGACGCCGTAAGCGGCGTGCAAAAGCTCTATGCGGTCAAGCACAATCCTTTCGTGTATTTTGCCAATGTTCAGGCGAACACCGATCCCAATAACGGCTTCAACAACTCCGTCGGCTTCGACGGCCTCAACGGCTTATACGCCGACCTGGGTTCCGGCAAGGTACCCAACTTCTCCTTCATCGCCCCCAACCAGTGCCATGATATGCATGGCGCCGGTGGCGGCAGCCCGCTTTGCAGCGATGGCTCGGCCCTGATACAGGCGGGCGATGGTACCGTGCAAAAGTTGGTCACCTCCATCAAAGACTCCAAGGCATGGAAGCACGGCAAAAATGCTATCGTCGTAATGTGGGATGAAAACGATTTCGGAAGCGAACCGAATCAGGTCGTCACCATCGTCGATACCAACTACGGCACCCATGGCGTGAGCAGCAACGCCCCTTACAGCCACTTTTCATTGCTGAAGACCTTGGAAGCCGGCTTCGAACTGCCTTGTCTAAACCATGCCTGCGATGCCAATGTCAAAGTAATGGCCGATATGTTTCAGAATGCCCGCCGTCACTGATGGTAATATCTTAGATTCGTAGATGCGTATGATCTCAGCCCCGCCTCATGGCGGGGCTTTTTTGGGATTCATACCCTGAGCACTCAAACCTGTATTGCCGTGTAAACCTTGGCGTCCTCACTGCGTAGGCTTGCCGGCGTCTGGCTTTACGAACGAATCCAGCACGCGCGTAAACACGCGGGCGGGTTTCGCACCCACGACGCGCACCGCATCCACGAGCTGATCGCCCTCAAGGCGCCCGATGAAAAATGTCGGCGTCCCACGCACACCCAGACTCTGCGCATATTTCAGATCCCGCGTTATCGCTACTTTCTGTTTGTCGTCGGTCATGCACTTGGAAAATTTCTTCCGGTCTAGCCCGTAGCGCTTCACGAGTTCGTTATATAAATCCTTGCCTAGGCGATTCTGGTGGGAAAACAGTTCACCTTGAACATCCCAGAAGGCCTTGATGTTCTGCTGACGGGCGCAACTCACGGCTACAGCAGCATCCATCGCCCGCGGATGAAAATCCAAGGGAAAGTTTTTGACCGCGAACACCAACTTTCCGGAATCGATGTAGGTCTTCTGTAATTGCGGGAAGGTTTCGAGATGGAAATTACGACAATAGGGACACTGGTAATCGGAAAATTCCACCATACCGACTTTGGCGTTGCGCTCCCCGAGCATTGGTGCACCGTCCAAATTGACGGTGAGCTTTTCCGGCTTGTGTGGCGACGGAATCAGGTCCTCAATTTTCTTTAATCGTCCGGAAATGCTTCCCATTTCCGCATGCAATTCGCGAAGCTGTTCTCGAATTTCCTGTAACTGGTTCGCGATGTCCACTGCGGGAGGAGCTGCGGCCGTATCGGCATAGGCCATGCTGCAGGTGTTAAATAGCGCCAACAGCAATAGGCCTGATTTCCGCATGAGCCTGACCATCTCTATCCCCTTGTGCTTAAAATTTTTATGACTTAGCTACCGCCCTAGTCTTGCCGGGGGGCTTGCTGATGTTCGGTCCACTACACCGCTTACATAAGGTATGCGTCACCAAGTTTCCCATATAATCTCGGGTGATGTCATCGTTTACCTCGCACACCGGCAACGCAGAATAATGTAAGCTCGCGACTTGCGGTCATTCAAAGCTGCCTATCGATTCGCGCTTGACATGATGCTCCGCGGAAATATACGCTTATGCCATGAACACGGGCACATCAGCAAACACCCCCTCCCGCAAAAAACGCATAATGCGACTGTGGCGAATTTCTCTCGCCCGCCGCCTTATGCGCTGAACTCGATCTTTCGTATACATCTTCAGCAATGACAATGGCGGCCACGGATCTCTCCGGGACTGCCTAATCTCTCTCACCGCAAGCTCCTTGGTCAGCCGCCGAACAGGAGCATCTTGAGGTGACATCGACAACACAAAGCGCTTTGGCTTCCCGTCCCGCCGTCTCTGGCAGCCTGCTGGTATTGCTCGCGGCCGTGGGTTTCTCGGCCAAGGCGGTATTGGTGAAATTGGCCTATGCCTACAGTCCCAAGCTCGATGCCATTACCCTCATGAGTCTGCGCATGGTGCTGTCCTTGCCGGTCTTCTTGACCGTGGCACTGTGGTCACAGCGTAATGGCAAGCACGCGCGTCTTACCTCACGCGAGGTGCTGGTAGTAACCGCCCTGGGCGTCCTGGGTTTCTATCTGGCGGGCTACCTGGACTTTGCGGGCTTGAGTTACATCTCCGCCGGCTTGGAGCGCTTGACCCTGTTCCTTTACCCAACCCTGGTCGTGATCTTCTCGGCCTTGTTTTTCGCTCGACCCATGAGCCGGCGGGAGCGCATCGCCCTGCTGCTGAGTTATCTCGGCATCGCCCTGGTGTTCGGCTCGAACGCAGTGACCTATTCGCCGCGACTGTTCTTGGGTACGGCTCTGGTATTCGGGGCCGCGCTGAGCTTCGCGCTCTACATCCTGATCAGTGGGCGCTACGTACAGCGTATCGGTTCGACGCGCCTCACCGCCTACGTAATGTCCAGCGCATGCGTCGCCACCGCAATTCACTTCGCCGCGACCCATCACGGCATCACAGCATTCGAATTGCCTTTACCCATCTATGGGATCACCATAGTGATGGCGATCTTCTCGACGGTGATCCCCGCGTTTTTGCTCAACGCCGGTATGCAGCGCATAGGCACCAACTCCACCTCGATCATCAGCTCCGTCGGACCGGTGCTTACCCTGTTTTTAGCCTATGTGCTGCTGGGCGAAACCCTTACAGTGGTACAGGTCGCCGGGACGGCATTGGTCATCGCAGGTGTCGTAATTGTCAGCACCCGCAAAGTCACCGCTAAAGAGTGCAACTGATGTATAAGCCGGACAGGATATCGCAGAATAATTTTCCGCGCTCACATTGCATTTCGTATGTCGTCTTGTAAGGACGCATGTGGACCTTGCCCGAGGGTGCCGTTGTTAACGTTTCTCCGGCGGAATAGATCTAATAGCAGCCGCGAAGCGCGCATGCGTTTGCGAATCGACGGGACTGTGCTTTACCACGGCACTGGCCGGATCCTTACCCAGATAATTATCATCATTCCAATTCATTGCCGGCCTGATGGGCCGCGGCGTGAAGCCGCCACCACAATTCGGACAGACGTTGTCCAAGATGGTTTCGACACAATCAGCGCAAAACGTGCACTCGTAGGAGCAAATACGCGCCTCCAGCGCATCGGGTGGCAGAGGCTTGTTACAGTTCTCGCAGCTCGGTCTCAATTCCAGCATCTTGCAGTCTCTTATTTCAGCCGACGGCGCGCGGTCCAAGGCGTGAATATGATTGGTCCTTCCCCGCTCGCTAGCTGACGCTTCAAGCCACTCTATATAAATAAGAGATATACGAGCAATGACTATAGAATCCTGCCTTTCGCAGCACGGCCCCAGCCGCCGCCCTACATTGAATGTATATAATTACATTATAAGGAATAAATACAGTTCACCCTTGACCCGCCCCTTATGAAACCATAAATTCTGTCGGACTATACATACATGCGCGTTTGTATATAATGCGCATTTTAACCCTTTACACACGGACTCTACCCATGGCGCGCGCTCCCCTCACCACACTTTCCGGCGAACTTCATCAAGACAAGGGTCGTCAATGGCTGTTTGCCATCGGCACTGTTGCGGTACTGACAATGCTCAACGGCTGCGGCAAGAACGACGGTACCGCCGGCGGGCCGGGAGGACCGGGTGGCGGCATGCCACCGATGCCGGTGACGGTGATCGAGGTCAATCCGCAACAGGTACCTATAACAATCGAAGAGGTCGGTCAGAGCGAAGGTTCCAAGGACGTGGAGATACGCGCCCGGGTCTCCGGCATCCTGACCAAACAGCGATATACGGAAGGCGACACGGTCAAAGAAGGTGCCACCTTGTTCACCATCGACCGCGCGCCCTACGAAATCGCCCTGGCCCAGGCCCGCGCCGCACTGGAGCAGAGCAAGGCCAATCTAGAAAAGGCTCAGCGCGAGGCCAAGCGCCTCAAGCCCTTGGTAGCGGAAAAGGCCGTCAGCCAGCAGGATCTGGATGATGCCAACACCAACCTGCAAACCGCGCAGGCCGCGGTGTTGGTCGGCAAGGCCCAAGTGCGCGAAGCGCAATTGAATCTGTCCTACACCACGGTTACCGCGCCCATCACCGGCGTGACCGATCGCGCCCAATATTCCGAAGGTACCCTGGTCACCCCCGGTGCCGCCACCAGCCTGATGACCACTATGCATATCATCGATCCCATCTGGGTGCGCTTCGCCTTTTCGGAGGATGAAGCCCAGAAGATGCGCCAAGCCGGCAGCAAGGCCACGGTAAAATTGATCCTGCCCGACGGCAGCACCTATGCCGAAACCGGCAAGCTCAATTACACCGCCTCGACGGTGAACACCACCACCGGTATGGTGTCGATGCGCGCCAGCTTCCCCAATCCCAAGTCGATCCTGCTGCCCGGACAGTTCGTCCGCGTCCGAGTGACCATCGGCGAGCGCGAGGCCTATCTGGTTCCCCAAGCAGCCCTGTCACAGACCGATAAAGGTCACATGCTGTTCACTGTCACGGCGGATAATACCGTGGCGCCGCAGCCGGTGGAAACCGACGGCTGGTCAGGTAACGATTGGGTGGTCACCTCGGGACTGAAGCCCGGCGACAAGATCATCATCGACAACCTGATGAAACTGCGCCCCGGCGCGCCGGTGAGGCCTCACGCGCCGGGTAAAGGTCCGGGTGGCGCAAAAGGGCCAAATCTCGGCAAGCCAGATGCCGCCAAGCCTGCCAATAAGTCATAAGCCACGACCAGACGCTCACCACTTCAGCGAAAGCTAAGCCATGTCAAAATTTTTCATCGAACGTCCCATCTTCGCCACGGTGCTGGCCATCATCATCGTGATCTCGGGTCTGGTTGCGGCCAACATCCTGCCCATCGCCCAGTATCCGGAGATCGCGCCGCCCACCGTCACCATCACCGCCAGCTATCCCGGTGCCTCCGCCGAGACCCTGGCCAAGACCGTGGCCGCGCCCATCGAGGAGCAGCTGTCGGGTGTGGAAAACCTGCTGTACTTCAATTCCACTTCCGCCTCCAACGGCACCATCAACATCACCGGCACCTTCGAAGTGGGCACCGACATCGATAAGGCGACCTTCGACGTCAACAACCGGGTACAACTCGCCACGCCGCGTCTACCCGATGAAGTACGCCGCAACGGTGTCACCGTCGCCAAGCGCTCGCAGAACATCCTGCTGGTAGTGGCATTGAACTCGCCCAACAAAACTCGCGACATGCTGTATCTGTCCAACTACGCCAGCCAGAACGTTGCCGATGAATTGAAACGCATTCCCGGCACCGCGGACATCTTCGTGTTCGGCGCCCGCGATTACTCCATGCGCATCTGGCTCAAACCGGACCGGATGGCGCAACTCGGTCTCACCACCGCCGACATCACCGCCGCCATCAATGCGCAGAACGCCCAGTACGCTGCCGGCAAGATCGGCGCCGACCCGGCGCCCAAGGGCCAGCAACTTGTCTATACCGTCACCGCACGCGGCCGGATGCTGCAGCCCGAGGAATTCGGCAACATAATCCTGCGTTCCAGCGGTCCGCACGGCGTCCTCAAGCTCAAGGATGTGGCGCGCATCGAGCTGGGGGCGCAGAGCTACGATCAGGCCAATACCGTCAACGGCCAACCCGCCATCGCCCTAGCGGTGTTCCTGCAATCCGGCGCCAACGCCCTGGACGTGGCCAAAGCTGTGCGCAACAAGATGGCCGAGTTGAAGAAGGACCGTTTCCCCGACGGCGTGGATTACCTGATTCCCTATGACACCACCCGCTTCGTCTCGGCATCCATCAAGGCGGTAGTGCATACCCTGCTCGAAGCGGCGGCCTTGGTGCTAATGGTGGTGTTTGTTTTCCTGCAGACCTTCCGCGCCACCTTGATCCCCATGATCGCCGTGCCGGTATCATTGATCGGCACCTTCGCCGGCCTATGGCTGTTCGGTTTCTCCATCAATACCCTGACCCTGTTCGCCATGGTGCTGGCGGTGGGCATCGTGGTGGACGACGCCATCGTGGTGCTGGAAAACGTAGAGCGCCTGATGCGCGAAGAAAAGATGAAACCCTTCGAGGCTGCGCTGGAGGCCATGCGCGAGGTGCAGAACGCCATCATCGGTATCGTATTGTCGCTGGTAGCGGTATTCATCCCGGTGGCGTTCCTGGGCGGCATCGCCGGGCAACTCTATCGCCAGTTCGCGGTGACGGTGGCCATCGCCGTGGTCTTATCCGGCTTCGTGGCGCTGACCTTGACGCCCACCCTGTGCGCGGTGCTCCTCAAGCCGCGCAATCATGATGACAGCGTGCTGCACAAGTTGTTCACGCCCTTCAATCGCTTCTTCGCCTGGCTGACGCGGCATTTCCTGGGCGCGGTCAACCTAGCCCTACACCACCGCATCGCGGCGCTGGGTGCCTTCGCCGGCATACTCGCCATCGTGACGTTTCTGTTCATACGCATCCCCGGCAGCTTCGTGCCGCCGGAGGACATGGGCTATATCATTACGGTGGTGCAATTGCCCGACGGCGCCACTCTGGAACGTACCGAGAAGACCACCGAACAGTTGCGGCAGATGATGGCCGGCAATCAGGCGATCGAGAACATCTTCATTGTCAACGGCTTTGACCTGATAAGCAGCAGCAATAAGAGCAATTCCGCCACCATCTTCATGCCCTTGAAACCCTGGAGCGATCGCCACGAGACCGCCCAGCAGCTGGTTCAGGAAGTGAGCGGCAAGGGCTTCATGCTCTCAGACGGCATCGCCTTCGCCATCAATCCGCCGCCGATTCGCGGCCTGGGCACCACTGGTGGTTTTGAGGTCTACGTGCGCGGCCGCGCCGATCCCGATCCCCAGCACCTCGCACAGGTGACCAATGACTTCATCGCAGCCCTCGGCAAGGACCCCGCGCTGGAAGGATTACGCACCCTTTATCGTCCCACCGTGCCGCAGCTGCGCGTAGAGGTGGATCGCGAGAAGGCAATGTCCCTGGGAGTACCGGTCAACGATGTCTATGCCGCCTTGCAGGCGCAGATGGGTTCGCTGTACGTCAATGACTTCAACAAGGCCGGCCGCACCTATCACGTCACCATTCAGGCCGACGCCCAATACCGCTCCAAGCCCGCGGACCTGGGTAATATCTACGTGCGCTCGACTACCACCCAAGCCATGATTCCGCTCAAGGCCCTGATCACGGTGGAGAACATCATCGGCCCCGAACAGCTGGAGCGTTATGACGGCTTTATCGCCGCCAAGGTGTTCGGCAGCGCCAAACCCGGCTACAGCTCGGGCGAAGCCATCGCAGCGGTGGAAAAGATCGCCAAGCGTGCCTTGCCCAAGGGCTATGACATCGAATGGACCGGCCAAGCCTTCCAGGAAAAACGTACCGGCAGCGCTTCGGTATTCGCCTTCGGTTTCGCCATCGTCATGGTATATCTGATCCTGGCGGCGCTCTATGAACGCTGGGGTGTGCCCTTCGCCGTGCTGCTGGCGGTCCCCTTCGCCATGGCGGGCGCCTTGGGTTTCGTCTATCTGCGCGGCATGGAGAACAATATCTATTTCCAGATCGGCCTAGTGGTGCTGATCGGCCTGGCAGCGAAGAACGCGATCCTCATCGCCGAGTTCGCCATGCAGGGCATGGAGCATGGCAAGCACGCCGCCGAGGCGGCGCATGAGGCAGCACGCTTGCGTTTCCGCCCCATCATCATGACATCGCTGGCCTTCGTGTTCGGGGTGGTGCCGCTGGTGCTGGCCACCGGTGCCGGCGCCGCAGCGCGCCAGTCCATGGGCACCGGCGTGTTCGGCGGGATGATCGTAGCCACCTTCATCGCTCCGATCTTCGTGCCTATGTTCTTCTCCTTGCTGGCGCGCAAGCCGCGACCGACTCATCATCATGAACATGACAACCCGCAACCCGACGTGACTCAGGAGGACAAGGTATGAGTATGCAGCGTTCCTACACCTCCCCCACCGGCTTGGCCGGACTGGCCATGGTCGTTCTACTCACCGGTTGCGCGGTGGGCCCCGACTATAAGCGACCGGACGTCCCACTGCCCGCCACCTATCCCGATGCGGCCGGTGCCAGCGCCGCCGCTGAGCAAGGCAAACTAGCCTCCGACTGGTGGACACTCTATAACGATGCCACGCTCAATGATCTGGTAGCAGACGCCATGCAAAACAATACCGATCTCCATAGAGCGGTTGCGCAGATCGACGAGGCCCAGGCGGTGTTGGACGAAGCAAGCTCCACGCTGTTCCCCGAAATCGATCTCGGGGCTTCAAGCAGCCGCTCGCGCTCCAGCACGCTCAATGCCCAGCCCCTCCCCTCGAACGTGCCGGCGATCTCCAACTCCAATCGTTTGGCACTTTCCGCCTCGTTCGAACTCGACTTTTGGGGAAAGTTGCGCAGCGCCTCGGCAGCAGCGCGCGCTCATGTATTGAGTTCTCACTATGCCCGCGACGTGATCGCCCTGACCGTGGCGGGGACCACTACCCAGTCGTACTTCACGCTACGCGCGCGCGATGCACAGATTGCAGTAACCAAGGAAACCCTGGCATCGCGGGTCGAGACGCTCGCTGTGATTAAAAGCCGCGCCGCCGCCGGCCTTGCCTCGCAACTTGAGGTAAATCAGGCCGAGGTGGCGCGTGCCACTGCGGCAGTGCAGTTGCGAGAGTTACAGAGACAGCGTGCGCTCGTGGAACATCAGTTGGGTCAGCTCACTGGCAAACTAGACCTGAAGATCGCCCCCGGTGACGTCATGACAATGCCGATGCCGACTTTGCCGCCAGTCGGCCTGCCCTCGACTCTGCTCGAACGCCGCCCCGATGTGCAGCAGGCGGAACAGACTCTGATCGCGGCAAACGCCGCGATCGGCGTGTCGCGGGCCTCGCAGTTTCCTACCTTTTCCCTGACCGGCGACTTCGGCGGACAAAGCGCGAAACTGAGCAATATACTCAAGTCGGGTGCACGTATCTGGTCTATTGGGCTGAACGGCCTCATGCCGATCTTCGATGCTGGCAAATATGCGGCACGCACCCGTCAGGCGGAAGCGGTGCAACGTCAGGCGGTAGCTGGCTATGAGAAGACTGTTCAGACCGCATTCAAAGATGTCGCCGACGCACTGACTAATGTGGAGCAGACCCGTGCCTCGGCTGGCGATCTGCAAAAGATGGTCGATGCCACGCATAATGCACTTCACCTGTCACGGCTGCGCTATGATGCGGGCTATGTGGGGTATCTCGAGGTGCTCGACGCGCAACGCAGTGCCAATATCGCCGAACTGGCACTAGTGGAAAACCGGCAATCGCAATTGGTGTACAGCGTCGATTTGATGAAGGCCTTGGGTGGTGGCTGGTCACCGAATCAAGCGGCACCCATGGCACAGCGTTGATCCATGGTGCGCAAGACCAAAACCGAAACCGAGCAGACCCGGCAGCAGATCATCGCTGCGGCGCGCCGGGTATTCGCCCAACGCGGTGTGAGCCGTACCACCCTGGCGCAGATCGCCAAGGAAGCCAATGTCACGCGCGGCGCCATATACTGGCACTTCAAGAACAAGCCTGACCTGTTCTTCGCCATGATGGAGCAGGTGTCACTGCCGCTCGTCGACCGTATCGACGGCATCATCCCCGCGGAAAGCTCCGGCGATCCCTTGCTCGCAATCCAAGAGAGCATGCTCGAGATCCTGCGCCTGCTCAAAGAAGACGACGTGGCGCGCACCACCTTCGAAATCGTCGTCCTTAAATGCGAGTACGTGGACGAGTTCGCCTCGCTGGAAAGCCGCGTCATCAAGACCGGCTGCGCCTTCATCGAAAAGACCACCCGAGCATACGCGGATGCGCAGAAGAAGGGACTAGTGCGCAGTGATATCCCCTCCACCCAGTTCGCCTTAGAGAGTTACACTTTTATGAAGGGCTTGATCCAACTGTGGCTGTCCGATGTGGACGCCACCCTGATCCGTGGCAAGGCACAGTCCCTAATCAAGGCCCACATCGCCATGCGTTATAAGTAATAGCGCTCAGGATAAAGGCGCGGGAGCAGCATGGTAGCGCTAAGCGTGGAGCACATGCATTAACCTCACGACCACAGAACTTTCAACCTAAATCGTTTCGGCCTCACGCGGCACCACCCGCGGTTTGCGCTGCTCATCAACGGCGACAAAGGTCAAGACCGCCTCCGTCACCTTGATGCATTCTTCCTGTTGACGGTTGCGTTCGGCATAGACCTCCACTTTCACCGATAATGATGTACGTCCGATGCGTATCACGTGCGCGTAACAGCTGATGAGATCACCGACAAACACCGGTTTGTGAAACTCGAAGGAATTGACCGCCACCGTCACCACCCTACCCCGGGCGCGACGGAAGGCGGTGATGCTACCGGCTATATCCACTTGCGACATTATCCAGCCGCCGAATATGTCGCCGGCGGCGTTGGTATCGGTGGGCATGGCCAATACGCGGATGGTAGGCTCGCGGTCTCCAGGAAGGCTACCGGTGGTCATAATTGCATTCCCCTTTGATTAATGACCTTCATACAGGCGTTCGATTTCATCATCGAAATGAGCGATGATCCGGCCGCGGCGCAGCTTTAGAGTCGGTGTCGATAGTCCATTTTCCACCGTCCATGGGGTCAAACTCAATGCCACGCGCCGCACCTTGGCATAGCCAGGGAAGCCACTGCATTGGCGGGCAATGCGTTGTATGACCAAGGCTTCCACCTGTGGATTATATAGTGCCTGCTCCGCCCCTGGGTCCACGCCCAGAGCGCGTGCGGCCATTTGCCATTGCATGGCATTCAAGACCAGCAAGGCGCACAGGTAGGGGCGTCCTTCCCCGATGATCAATACCTGTTCGAACAGGGAATCACGGCTGATCGCCGCTTCCATGTCCACGGGCGGCACCTTCTCGCCGTTGGCGAGCACGATGATCTCCTTGAGACGGCCGGTTATATAGAGATGATTATTTTCGATGCGCGCCTTATCACCACTGTGTAACCACCCATCGCTATCGATCAAAGCGGCACTGGCCTCGGCTTGCCTCCAGTAACCCATGCAGACTCCGGGGCTGCGCACCAGCAACTCGCCGTCATGGCCGATACGCAATTCCACGTCGCGCAAGGGTATGCCCACGCTGACGGGATCGTTGTCCTTGGGAATATTGACACTGATTACCGGACTGGTCTCGGTGAGCCCATACCCTTGCAACAGCGGCACGTCGAGACCGATAAATACCCGCGCCACATCGTTGGGCAAGGCTGCGCCACCGCAGATGGCGGTACGCAGGCGCCCGCCCAATTTTGCCTTGATCTTGCCCGCGACCAGCACCTCGAGCAAGGGCCAAAACACCTCGGATATGTGCGCCGCGGAACGACCTTGGAAATGGCAGAAGCGCTGCCAGCCTACCGCCACCGCCCATTCAAACAAGCGGCGCGCCACGAACTTGTTCTCCAGTTGATAACGAATCTTGGCATATATTCTTTCGAAGATACGCGGCACCGAGATCAATATGGTGGGGCGTATCGCCAACATATCTTCGGCCAGCAAGGGGATGGCACGGGCATGGGCCACGCTCGCACCTGCCATCATAGGCAGATAGTAGCCTATGGTGCGCTCCAAAGTGTGGGATAAAGGTAAAAAGGATAATAACATATCCTCACGAAAGACCGGCACGCTGTCGAGACCGGCATAGGCATTCCACAAAATATTATGGTGGCTGAGCATTACCCCCTTGGGGTGACCAGTGGTTCCGGAGGTATAAACGATGGTGGCCAGATCCTGGGATTTAGCGGCGCTGGCTCGAAATTCATGGGCGGTGGACGGCAACCAGTCGCTCAGGATGCGCAGGCGTGCATCGGCATCGCTATTGATCTCCTCCATGCTGACGATGCATGATACCTCGCCCAGTCCTTCGCTCACCTCGTGCAGCGCCTGCCAGTGCTCTTCACCTTCGATCAACAGCCACTTCACACCGGCGTCGCGCAGGATATAGGCGGCATTCTCAGCACGGTCATTGGCGTATAAAGGCACCACCACCAAGCCCAAACCCAAAGCGGCCTGATCGCAGCACACCCATTCCCGGCAGTTACGCGCCATGATGGCGATGCGGTCACCGCTGACCAGTCCGTCACGAATGAAGGCCGCTTGCCAGCGACCTGCGGTCTCCGCCATCTCCGCCCAGGTGCTGGATTGCCAGGATTTAGCGGTATGGTCGAAGTAGTAATAGGCAGGAGCATCAGGCGTGCGAGACAGTCGCTCGCGGAACAGGCCTGCCAAGCTGACAGCCGTCTCCGGGGTAATGATGTCGAGGGTCCCACTCGTCATTGCTCACTTCGCTTTGGTTCGCCGTGGCATGCGCCACTATACTATAACGACCGTAGCCGAAAGCGACTGTACTTATGGATATTCTCCCGCGAGGCCAAACAATTTGAAAATGTTATGGATATGCAAGGGTGATGAGTTCGCGTTCAATGCCGCGTACTTTTTTAAATTTGGAAAGTTTACACTGACAGGCTAGAACAACCCCAAAAAGCCTTTTTTCCTGGCTGGATGAGTTTCCAATACCCGAACGATCTCGGGATGACCGGCGGCCTGCGCCAAGCTGCTGGCCTGTTCCCGCTTAAAGTTACGCGTATCCGCATCGGCGCCGTTATCCAGCAACAATTGCACTGCTTCTTTGTGTCCACCGGACGCGGCCAACATCAAGGCGGTATTACCCAGGTCATTTTTTACATCCACTTTGGCGCCCGCCGCCAGCAGTCGCTTGATTACGGTGGCATACCCGCCGTCCGCCGCCAATTGCAACGGCGTATTGCCCTTGCGGGTGGGACGGTCGACGTCGCCACCATACTGCAGCAGTACCTCGACGACGTCGGCACGACCTTGCTGCGCGGCTCGCGCCAACGGCGTGTAGCCGCCCCGGTCGGCAAGACCGCCGTCGGCATGACGTGCGACCAACACCTTGACGGCTTCCAGGGCGCCACCGTCCGCCGCATACCATAATGCCGTGCGGCCAACCACGTCTTGCGCATTGAGATGCGCACCATGTTGCAGCAAGATCTCCAACAAGGGCTTCTCACCGCGTTGCGCCGCCACCATCAGTGGCGTTATGCCGTTGCGTCGAGCGACATTGACATCCGCCCCGGCCTTCAACAAGGCATCGACTACTGGCTCATGACCACCCATCAACGCATAGGATAGGGCCGTTTCGCCGCTGCCCTGTTGTAAAGTGGCATCCGCACCACCGGCCAGTAAGGCGTGCACCGCGTCAAGACGCCCTTGTTGCGCCGCCCACATCAATGCCGTCTTGCCGTTAACCTGCTTGTCATTGGGATTCGCGCCCTTGCGCAACAGTGCAGTAATAATGGCTGCATAGCCTCGCCAGGCCGCTCTGGTCAAGGCGGTATGACCTTCCTCGTCCCGAACGCTGATGTCAACACCCTTGGCCAACAAGGCCTGCAACACGTCTTGCTGACCGCGCCAAGCGGCGATCATCAACGGTGACCATCCCTGATAGGGCTGCTTGCCGTCTGCCAGCTTCGGCTCTGGTTTGGCTGCTGCCGCCAACTTGGCCTCTACCTTACTCTGGGTATGTTTGAGGACAGCACCGTGTGCGACCAGGCTGGCAACGATATTCTTATAACCGCGCGACTGGGCGTATTGCACCGCGCTCCAGTTTCTTTTATTTCTTATATTGACGTCGGGCTTGGCCTTGAGAAGCAGGCCGATCAGCGCTTTGTCACCTTGGGTCACCGCCACCAACAATGGGGTATTGCCGTTGGCATCCTGAACATTGATGTACGCCCCGGCCGCCAACAGACTATTGACGCTGTGCGGGTGTCCTTCGCGCACGGCCAGCAACAGGGCGCTGTCACCATAGCGGTCCTTGCCGTTGGGTTTGGCACCTGCTTGCAACAACATCTCGACGACATCATGGTGGCCCGCCTCGGCGGCTTCCATTAGCGCGTTGCGCCCATAGTTATCTGTAGCGTTAACGTCGGCGCCGTGGGCGATCAACGCGGGTACCTCGCTTTCTTCACCTTTGCGCGCGGCCTCGAACAATTCATGGGGAGGAACAGTGCGCCTATCGGCCATATTGCGTAGTTTGGCCTTGGCCATACCGTAGCCCTGGGCGGCAGCCTTGCGGTACCATTGTTGAGCCATAAGCTGATCCACGGGGACGCCCCAGCCGTTTTCATACATCACACCAAGATTGTATTGCGCCTTGATGTATCCCTGCTGAGCGGCGCGGCGTAGCCAGTTCACCGCGGTCTTATGATTCTTCTTCACGCCGGTACCCATGCGATAAAGGCCCGCCAGGCGATACTGGGCTTCCGCGTCGCCCTTCTCCGCCATAGGCTTCAACATCTCCGCGGCGCGCGCATAATCCTTGACCCGTACCGCCATATCCACATCCCGCATTCCCGCAGCCGTGGCTGCGACGGGCAGCATCAAGCACCAGCACAACAAAATACTTACGGCGATACCGCCGGCATTCGCACGCCCGGATGATGAATTGGCACTGATCATGGCTATGCGGTCCCGAACTTGGTTTCAACCTCAATCCCGATGGTCTTCAAAAATCCGGTGGGGAGTATGCCGCCGGCGCAGACGATCACCGCGTCATTAGGCAGATCGATCCGCTCTCCCTTGTGATCCAAACTGACACCCTGAGCCGTGATTTCCTTTACCTGTGACTGCAGCAAGACCCGCAAACGACCTGCTGCCTCCATCTCCTGTACCTTGCGGCGATTCTTTTCCTTGCAACGGGAGAATGCCTCGGAACGATAGGACAAGGTCACCGTGGTATCGGCTTCCTCTGCAATACTGGTCGCCCCCTCCAAGGCACTGTCGCCGCCGCCCACAATCAACACATGACGACCGCGGTATTGTTCGGGATCGATCAGACGATACACCACCTTGGACTGCTCCTCGCCCGGAACACCCAGTTTACGCGGGGTACCACGGCGGCCGATGGCCAATAATACCGCCCGCGTTTCATAGCTTTCTTTACTGGTCTTGACCAAAAAGCCTTCGTCCTTGGGCTGAATCTCCTCCACCCGCTCGCCTTCATTGATCTTAAGTCCTGTCTTGCGCTGCACGTTGTGCCACAGTTCCATCAGGGCTTCCTTGCGCGTCTCGCTGATCTTTACCTTGCCTATCAGCGGCAAATTCATCGGCGCCGTCATCACCAGCTTACCGCGCGGGAAATGCGCCACCGTTCCGCCCAAGGTATCCTGCTCCACGGTAACGAAGCGCAGCTTGCGCTCCATGGCGGCCAGGGACGCGGAAAAACCGGCCGGGCCGGCACCGACTATCACCACATCCAAATCGGTTTGCCAACCGTCTCCCTTCAACTTGGCGATGGATTCCATGGCCTGACGCCCTTGCTCGACGCTGTTACGTATCAATCCCATGCCGCCAAGCTCTCCAGCAATGAACATCCCGGGCACGTTGGTTTCGAAGTTGGGTTTGACCAGTGGGATATCAACACCCCGCTTCTCGGTCCCGAACACCAAGGTGATAGCATCTTCCGGGCAAGCCGCCTTGCACGCACCGTGACCGACGCAATAGGTCGGATTAACCAACTCTGCCTTGTGATTGATCAGCCCCAGCACCGTGTTTTCGGGACAAGCGTTTACGCATGATCCGCACCCGATGCAACGCACCGGATCTATGATCGGATGCAGTGACGCCGGCTCGGTGAGACCATCGCGGCGCGCGGCGTCGCGCAACGCAATAACTTGTTCCTGACGGTTGCGCTGGCGACGCAAATACAACACCCATATCATCAACATGGGCACGAAGTACATTACCAGCTTTATATCTAGTGCGTCCGACATCGCCATAATGTAATACCTGACATTGGGTTATATATGCGAAACACATCACGACCGCGGCAAAAACGTTACGACATTATAACGCCCCGCAGTGCCCGAACATGAGATGTCGCCGTTAAGCGACAGACGGGTCGCTGAAAGGCTACAGATTGCCCTGGAGGAAATTACTCGGAAAATCAATTGTGGTTTTTGTCGAATGCATCGCAGGAAAACCGCCTGAATCTCTAAAGCGCCCTGTATGCTGATCCGATAATCAAGGACATTGAGTTATTCGCAAATAGCGAAAATTAAGCGAGAGTTAAGGATCCTTCTGTATAAACGGCCCCGCCATGAACGATGCAACACTTACTCTAGAGCAATATAAAGGCGCATTGCAAACAAAGCGGTCCTCCATCCGTCGCAAAGTCTTAAAAGGGCCGTTCTTAGAGCGTATCGGCGCCTGGCTGTTCTTCGGCGGCGTGCTGCTAACCCTGTATCGAGGTTGGGTTGACCGCGACGATTTAAGCCGTACCGCAGAAAGCGGGCTGGGTTATGCCCTGGGCATCATCGGCGGTGTACTGATGTTGATGCTGCTGCTTTACCCGCTGCGCAAACGCGCCCGTTTCATGCAACGCCTCGGGCCGGTAAAATGGTGGTTCCGTAGCCACATGATCCTGGGCATCGTCGGCCCGATGTGCATCTTGTTTCATTGCAGCTTTCATTTGGGCGCTTTGAACAGCAATGTCTCGCTGCTATGCATGACCCTGGTCACCACCAGTGGCCTCATCGGCCGCTATTTTTACAGCAAGATTCACTACGGCCTTTACGGACGCAAGGCAACCCTGCAGGAACTCCTGCAGGACACTTCTATTTTCAAGAGCATCCTTGACACCGCACTGAGCTTTGCCCCTCATCACCGCGAAACATTACAAGTAGTGGAAAGGGACGCGCTGTCCAGGCAGCGGAGCATACTGAGCGGCATGATGAATGTCATTTTCTTCAACGTCCAAAGCTACTGGATCAGTTTATCTCTAAGACGCCCTTTGAAGAAAGCACTATTGAATGAGATGCAAAAGCACGGCGCCAACCGCCATGAAATTCATAAACAGCTCCGTGAACAACGCCAGCAATTGGGTGAATACCTGGCGACATTGCGCAAGCTCAACCAGTTGTCGTTCTATGAGAGGCTTTTTTCATTATGGCATGTGTTGCATTTTCCATTATTCCTGATGCTGGTTGTATCCGGCATCGTGCATGTGATCGCAGTACATTTGTATTGATCGAGGAAAATGCGCATCACATTCAAAGGACACCTCGCGGCGGCCCTGGCCACTATCATGATGACCATCTTTTCGCTGACAGCCACCGCCTCCAGCCTGGAAACCCTGATCATGCCGGGCAAGGTGGTAAGTGACCACGCCAAATATGAAACCCAGTGTGAAAAATGCCACGAGCCGTTCAGCAAGCACACGCAAAAAAAACGGTGTTTCAAATGCCACAAGAAGGTCGCGACGGATATCAAGGAACAGCGAGGATTCCACGGGCGCATAAAAGATATCGAAAAACGGGCCTGTAAATCCTGCCATACCGAGCATATTGGACGCGATGCTGATATTGTCCACCTCGACTCGGACACCTTCGACCATCATCAGACCGATTTTCCTCTGGAAGGCGCACACCTGGGACTCGCATGCGCCAGCTGCCATAAAAAAGGGAAAAAGCACCGTGATGCACCATCGGCATGTAACGACTGCCACCACAAGGACGATCCCCATAAGGGTCGCCTAGGCAAGAAGTGCGACAAGTGCCATAGCGTCAAGGCTTGGAAAACTAGTCGCTTTGACCATAGCAAGACCAAATTCCCTTTGCGCGGCAAGCACAAGAAAACCTCTTGCAACAGTTGCCACCCCAACGAGCGCTACAAGAATATCGCGCGGGAATGCGTCGCCTGTCATCGCATCAATGATGTTCACTCTGAACGCTACAGTGACAAGTGCGAAAAATGCCACACGGCGAAGAAATGGAAGGAGCTAGTGTTCGACCATGACAAGGATACCCATTTTAAATTAAAGGGCGCTCATATATCAGTGGCTTGCGACACCTGCCATACTGGCAAGCTCTACGGAGTCAAGCTGGGCAAGACTTGTTATGACTGCCATAAGCATGATGACAAGCATGCTGGACGCTATGGACGTAAGTGCGGCAGTTGCCACGGCAATCGCGAATGGCATCATACGGCATTTTCACACGACAAAGACACCAAATTTCCGCTCAAGGGTGCACACAAAGACGTCACCTGCCAGGTCTGCCACCGCGGTAAACCCGAGAAGGAAAAAGATCGCACCACCTGCTTCGCCTGCCACAAAAACGATGACGTGCACAAAGGCAAGGAAGGCAAGCGTTGCGAACGCTGCCATAACGAGGGGCAATGGGATAAGCGGGTGGTATTTGATCATGACATAACCCGCTTTCCCCTCATCGGCCTCCACGCGGCGGTGCCCTGCGAGGAATGCCATTTGTCCAGCAGCTACAAGGTGGATTCCTACGCCTGCGATGCCTGCCACAAAAAGGACGACGTGCATAAGCAAACCCTTGGCAGCAAATGCGCCACTTGCCACAACCCTAACGGCTGGCGGGTGTGGCGCTTCGATCACAATAAGGATACCGATTACAAGCTCGACGGCGCCCACACCAAGGTCCATTGCAAGCGCTGTCATCGCAAGCCCGTGTCGGGCAAAATCAAGTTGAACAAGACCTGCGGCGCCTGTCACAGCAGTGATGATCCTCACAACGGCGGTTTCGGCCAACAATGTGAGCACTGCCACGTCACCGAGTCGTTCAAAAAGGTGCGATTTAATGGCGGTCGGGAGTACACCCTGCCTGGAGCGCAGTGACAAGGCCCGCCACCTGCGCAGAGAAAGGTATAGAGGCGTATGGACTATAAAAGGACATCTTCCCGACAAGTCAAACTCTGGCTTGTGCTGAACGCCATATTCCTTCTGATTCCGTTAGGCGTTACGGCCACCGAGGCGCGCATCGACTTCGACCACAGCACCACGGAATTCCCGCTCACCGGTGCGCATCAAAACGTGGCCTGCGAAAGCTGCCATTTGCGCGGTCTATTCAAAGGCACCGCCAAGAGCTGTAGTGGCTGCCATGCCCCCAACACGTGGGTACGAGCCATGGGTAAACCCGCGCAGCATATCGCTAGCAGAAATGCCTGTGAGGACTGCCATAATACCGTCATCTGGTCTTCAATCAACAAGGTTGACCACGATGATACTTTAGGTAGCTGTTCAAGCTGCCATAACGGCACCACCGCCACTGGGAAATCTGCAACACATATCGCCAGCAACAACAGCTGCGACGCCTGCCATTCAACCAGCGGGTGGAAACCTGTCATCGATGTGGACCATGCGGCTGTGATAGGAAACTGTTATTCCTGTCACAACGGCACGAACGCCACAGGCAAGTCGTCGACGCATATCGCCAGCTCCACCAGTTGTGATGCCTGCCATACGACCAGAGCCTGGAACCCGGCAATCAGGGTTGACCACACAGCTGTAATAGGAACCTGTTCTTCTTGTCACAATGGCATTGTCGCGACAGGAAAACCGGCGAACCATATTCTAACCACGGCGGAGTGCGGTACCTGCCACAGCACCGTCGGCTGGATACCGGCCCACCCGTGACCGGCCCCTTTCAACTTGCTGCAACGGCGTAGCCGCGACTAGCACACTCGCCAGCCATTTTGTAAAGACTTTGGATTGCAACTCTAGCCATAACACGAAGAACTGGGTCAGTGCCGCAAACACACCCACTTGGGCGAAACATCCGGGCAACCTCGGCATAGCCCGGACTTGTCATAGTGACGGAACATGGGATTGGGAGGAAATAGATATTGAATACCTATGTGGGCAGTAACGCCCCTAAATCCAGCTATGGAGCACATTTCGCATTGATGCAAATATTGCGGCTCGCTGGGTTTGAGCATGCGCACAAGATTTCACCCATCCGTGACACCCTCCTGCGAGGGCGATACGTTTGTGCACTCACACCGTTAACTCCACCGTAGCTATAGCGAAAGCGGCTATTCATGAAATATTTAACGGTACTACTATTATTATTTTTGCTGTCCGCACAGGCAACGGCTTCTGTGGAGGTAAGCAATGCGCAATTCAGCGCCGACGCGGACAGTCATATAGGCCACGTAACCTTCATCCTAAGCGGTCCCGCAAACTATAAGGTATTTACCTTATCTGACCCCGCGCGCGTCGTAATCGATATCCGGGATGCACGCCTATCAGGCGCACTTCACGGTATAAGTTTCAGTGGCAGTCCGGTGCGCAGCCTGCGCAGTGCGCCGCGTAACGGCACCGACTTGCGGATTGTCCTGGACCTCAACAGTGGCGCAGCACTGAAAAGCTATGCTTTGCGGGCCGTAAATAACAGGGAACATACACTGCATATTGATTTACAGCAGACTGGAGCTGCGCAGGATGACACCCCACAGGTCGCCGCCGCGCAAGCGCCGGCGGATCCGATAGCCAAGTCTATGGAAGAGGCGCGGCAAGCCATGGCCAATAATAACTACGCACAGGCGATAGCTCTCTACTTGAAAATTCTGAAATATCCACCTAATTCCTATTCGCAGGATGCGCTGGAATATTTGGGTGTTGCCCGCGAACGCAACGGTAATCTAGCCTTAGCCAGGATCACCTACAAAGATTACTTGAAGCGTTATACGCAAAGCGAGGGCACCGAAAGAGTACGGCAGCGTCTCGTCGGCTTGGTCACCGCTCAAGCGCCCGAACGGAAGAAATTGCCCGATGAACAGCGTCCGCTGGCACCTGCTGGATGGAATGTCTACAGCTCATTGTCCCAGTACTACCGTCATGACTCCACCGTCTCCAATGGAGCATCCCCCATCGCCACCCAATCGGCGATGACCACAAATCTAGACGTTGCTGGTCAACTGCGGCGCAGCGATTTCGCACTGCGTACCCGCTTCAGCGGCGGGTACCTCAACGACTTTCTCAACGACAACAAAAAGGATCTATTGAATATCAGCAGCCTGTATATCGACGCCGCCGCTTACCACGATTGGTCGGGCCGGCTCGGCCGCCAGTCGCAGACAAGCGGCGGGGTGCTCGGCAGATTTGACGGCCTTTCTTTAAGTTATAGGCTCAACCCCTTTGTCAAACTCAATGCGGTCAGCGGCTACCCTGTGGATTTGATGACGCCGGATCACATCAACAGTGACACTGCATTTTACGGCTTCAACTTTGACCTGGGGTCTTTCGCCAATACGTGGAACGTCAACGCCTTTGCCATTGAACAAACCTCGCAAGGGCTGCTCGACCGTCGTGCGCTGGGCGGTGAAATACAATACGTACTGAAGAACTATTCCGTGTTCGGGCTGCTGGATTACGATATTGCCTTTAACGTCCTTAATACCGCGATGCTGTTGGGCAATTGGACATTTGCCGACAACGCCACCCTAAACTTCGTAGCTGCCCATGGCAAAAATCCAACATTTACACTGCGCAATGCCCTGATAGGACAAGGAACGACTTCACTCGCGGTGTTGTCGCAGAGCTTCAGCGAAGCTGATATGCAGGCGCTGGCAAAGGACCGCACTCCCGACAGCACCAATTACACGCTGCACTTTAGCTATCCGCTTAATACCAAGTTGTTTGTAGGCGGCGACCTGAATTTATCCACCATCTCGTCCACACCTGCTTCCGGCGGGGTCGAGGCCATGCCCGCTGACAGGGACAACTCCTTCGGGTTACAGCTGATTGCCTACGGCCTCATCAAGCAACGAGACATGGGTATTTTCGGCATGCGCCAAAACAACAATTCGACCTCCGATACGACTTCACTTAAGCTCCTTCTGCGCTATCCCATTGCGGCTTGGCGGCTTCGTCCCTGGTTGCGCATCGATCGCCGCCGTTACGCGGTGGACGGCAGCCGCCAATGGACGCTCGCCCCGGGATTTAGGGCGACATACCAGTGGCGAAGACGGTTTCAATTGGAAGCCGAAACCGGTGGGGAATGGTCCATGCACGACTCAGCGGGGACCACGGACAAGTACAAGGAATTCTATTTCAGCCTAGGTTACCGGGTGGAGTTTTGAGATGTGGTTCTCACTCCGTGACCCAATTTTGCGCTGGATGGAAGTACTCGCCGTAAGTAAGCTCCAATTGCTCAAGGCATTATTGTCCCTCAGATACATCCTTCAGCAACACGTCATGTATGGGATCGCCGCAGACCAGCGCGAAACCGGCACCGAAGATTATGCCAGCATCCGTCAGATCCGCGTCAGCCTCACGTCATCAGATAATACTACTACGTTGGCTTATGCCCCAAACTATCCGCTGATCGAATGGCAACAACTCTACTTTCAGACGCTAGCCCGGGCGTGACATTCATCACGTACCCATCACGAATGTTTTGGCATTATCAAGGCCGACCAAAGTCGCTCTTGGCTGTCTCCAATTGGAGACGCCGTGGTCGCTGGTCGGATACAGCTTGTTAAATTGTTAGCTTGATCGATAATGACGAATAGGCTCAAACAGCTCAAGCGCACGGAACGTATAGCCGCTAAAGGCGCTGACAGCACGGCTTATCGTTGCGAAGCCAGATCATCTAATTGAATAAAGAAGCAGTATTCCTAGCAATGTTGGCAGCTGCGACATTGCCACGAGATATAGAGCGCCAGATGTTCTAAAGCCACCGCATCAACAACTATTAAGCAGGATTTATCAATGTCGAGCCAGGAACTGACCTACCGCGGAATGTTTCATACGCTAACAGCGTCTGCCTTGCTATTGTTCATGGCATTGATCGTCGCCGGTTGCGGCGGTGGAGCATCCTCGAGTACAACGGGAAAAACTGGCACCACCTCAAGGGCTGTCGCAATAAGTCTGAAAGCCGATGCGGGAGCAGTTTGTGAAACGCTCCTAACTGGGGCCTCCTATTCAAGCACACTTCCGCCGTTATCATGCAATCATGGCCCGGATAGTTATACGGCTTATCTTGACGGTAGCAATTCCGCCTCCTCAGATGGTGCCGCGCTCAGTTACGCGTGGTCATTTGTTTCTAAGCCGTCAGGCAGCAATGCGGCGTTGATCGGCGCCAATACAGTCAAGCCGACATTCGTACCCGATAAAGCAGGGGCTTACACGGTACAACTGGTGGTCAGCGCTGAAGGGTTTACAAGCCCGCGTGCAGTGGCCTTAGTGATTGCACTTGACGACGCGACGCTCAATCCGAACCCAACGACCAATCCCGGCGCGATGCCTTACCACTTTCACGGAGGTCTAACGAATAGTTGTTCCGAGTGTCACTCAGGGACGAATTCAGCACTTCCGAGCAAACCAAGCACTCATATTGCAACAAGCAATAAGTGCCAAGCTTGCCATTCGCCGAAGGGCTTTACGGTCGCGAACTTTGTTGATCACGCCGAAGTATTCGGCACATGCAGCAGCTGTCATAATGGCGTCATTGCCATTGGCAAATCGCCGGTTCACCTCGCTACCACGGCAGAATGTAACGTTTGCCACACGACCACCAGCTTCGTCACACTCTCCGCGAATGGAACTTTCGACCACTCAACGATTACCTCACCTTGTTCGGCGTGCCACAACGGCACTGTCGCCATTGGCACCAGCTCCGATCCCAGCCCGACCGGCCATCCAAGTATCTCGGTAGAATGTAATAACTGCCACACTACGACGACATTTAGCACGCCCTTCCTGGACCATTCCAATCCGGCGGTCGTTGCACCCGGCACCTGCGGTCAAGCCGGCTGTCATGATGGCATGAGCACAATGGCAAATGGCGTAGCAATCACCGGAAAGAATTCAGCGCCGCATCCGCATCCCTCCACGGGCGATATTACGATTGCATGCGATCAATGCCACAACACGACCAGTTACAACATGGCTGGCTTATTCAATCACAACGTATTGGCTACACACCCCATCGCGTGCAAATCCTGCCATGATGGGCTGAATGCCACAGGCCAGATTGCTAATCACATACCGACCGGAGCCACTTCCGACTGCAGTAATTGCCACAATACTTCAACTTTTGTGGGTGGCTTTGTCGACCATACCACCAGCATTGTTACAAGCCAAAATTGCACGGCCTGCCATGATGGTACTCGCACCTGGAGTTTCGTCGACTCCAATGGAGTTACTAACACATTACCCATTCCCGGCGCGCCCACTAGCCCCCAGACCTTGGCAATAATTCATACTGATGCGATTAATGCCGGTGATGATTGTGGTGTGTGCCACACTGCCGGCGGTAGCTTCTCCCTCGCGACAGTTGATCATTCGGGCTTCGGGACGCTCGGGGCAATCACACTCCCGGCAGGCTTCGCTTGTTCGGAGTGCCATAACGGTGCTATTGCGACAGGTAAACTGACTAGCCATATCGTGACGACACAGGATTGTGGTGCGTGTCATGACCCTCAGCGCACCACCTTTGCAGGAGCGGCTTTTGATCACTCAGGGGTGTCTGTCGTCGGAAAAACTGCAAACCCCGCCTGCTCATCCTGTCATGATGGAACACAAGCTACCGGTCGGTCTATTACACACGTGCCGACGTCGGGGCAAGATTGTTTGGTGTGTCACGGCACAGGATTCTCAAGCTTTGCCATGTCTAGCTTCGACCATATTGCAGCTGGAATCACCAAAAATTGCGCAAGTTGCCATGATGGTGCTGCGCATGACGGCGTAATCGTGATTTCGAGACCGGCAGGCCATATTCCCACATCGGATGATTGCAGCAAGTGTCATGCAGACACCACCAATGGTCCCAATATTAACGGTACGGCTATAAGTGGCTTCGCCAAGGCCGATCCGTTTGTGAATACGGTCCATCCCGCCTACACAACGGGTTGCCGTACATGTCACAACGGTTCATACGACAATGCGATCTATCTTGCCAGGCGCCATCCAACGGATTCCGTGCATGCCACGGTGGATGCGAATGGTTGGGATTGCAATGCCTGCCACACCACGACAGGTAAATTCATGGAGACCAATCCTGTCAACCACCAGGACCCGATCATTCAGGCCCAAGCGTGCATTAGTTGTCATACCGACGGCAGAACCACTGAACCAGTCGGCAGAGGCCCGTCTCACCCGACGACGTCAACTGTGTGCCAAAATTGCCATGCAGCCGGCGGCAGTTTTGCCGCAGCCTTCGACCACACGACACTGGATGGGGGTGGCGTAAATAGCGCATTGGCCAACTCCTGCGCAACTTGTCACGATGGCGTGAATGCGACAGGTAAGCCGCAACACCATGTACCGACCTCGCGTGACTGTTCGGCCTGCCACGTCGGACATCCTCCAACAGCGACATCCTTTGCTGGGGGCACCTTCGATCACAGCGGCCCCGAAATGACCGGGAAGACGTGTACGAACTGTCATAGCGGCACAATTCTCGGCGCCTCCGGCAAACCGGCAAACCATATTGTGACGAACGCTGACTGCGGTTCCTGCCATAGCACGGTAACCTTTGCCAATGCCACGGGCTTTGACCACACCGGCGTGACGAGCGGTTGTCAGGCTGGCGGCTGCCATGCCGCAGGCACTTCTGGCGTAATGGATGTAACCGATGACCCAAATCGCACCCACATTCCGATTGTTAACGCTGGCACGGAAGCCGATTGTTACAGTTGCCACAAAAATCCCGGCGTAAGCTTTGCCGGCGCGTCGATGGATCATACGGTAGTAACCTTCGAAGGCTGTGAGTTCTGTCACGATGGCACTCATGATGGTGCTAATGCGGCCCACATCGCGACACCACAATCATCAGGGCATATTGTCTCCAAGACCCCGAGTAACAGTATTACGGCGTGCGCAACCTGCCACACGAGCACATCGAATTGGAGCTTGGTGTCATATAGACACTCAGCTACAGGCCATTATCCAGGTGATCATAGTACAAGGAGGGTTACGACTTGTACCCAATGCCATACGGACACCAATCCTGTGCTCTATGAAATTTCGACATTTGATACCTCGCAGTACACACCATATTGCGCCGTCTGCCACCTTAGTCAATATAGGAGTGGCCATGGTGGCACCCCTGATAAGAATCATGAAGATTGCGGCCGATCAGGTTGCCATAGAGTTAGTAGCAGTGACTTTTAGATTAGGAATAATGACAAAGAAATGGAGGATAGCCGGCGAATGTCCGTTTTTTTAGGAAGCCGCTGCAATTGCTGCACTACCATTACCGGCAAGAATGCCACCCATATCATCACCACCACGGACTGCGGTAACTGCCACAGCACCACGGTATGGACACCTAACAAAGCTTTCATGCATATCACCAGCAATCATCCCGGCGACCATGGTGTGCCCCTGACAAGCAACTCATGTCTTAGCACCAACAGCGAGACCATCCCGTGGCCGAACCCAAGCTATGCTGCACACGGCGCCGCTCGCCATGAAAAAGATTACATCCCCAGCGCCCATGGCGGCAGGTTCGTAGCCACTAATAAGGATTGCGGGCGCTGCCACCGGGTGACTTTTATGACATGGGGAAATTGATCATGCACAGTACTTGGCTAGCCGCCACCAGGGCAAAACGGATAGTGGTCGCAGGGTTGGCGGCAGGAAGTTTGACGCTGTTGGTCACGCTTTCTCTCCAGGCCCAGCCAACCGGCGGGAGAATCCTCTCCGACATCACCGTGAGTGGTGATGGCGCCTGCAAGGTCGCGCAGATCGCCTTCAGTTTCCCCATACGTTACATCAATCACTTCCCACAAAGTGAAAGTGATGAACTACGCATTCAACTAAAGCCGGTCAACGTAGACTCCATGGACAATCAGGACCTAACGGATCGCGAGGCATTTTCGCCCGTAAGTGATACCACCCTGCTGAATAATGTGATCTATGAAGGGGATATGACCGGCGGGCCGTACCTTACTTTGCAATTCAGCGCCAAAACGAGCTATACGGTCGCCCAGGGAACCGATTTCCGTAGCATACGCGTCTCTTTTCACCTCGCCGACGTTACTTGTCCTATAGCCACGTCATCCGCTTTCTAGCAGTCAATATCACTGTGGACGAACCATGACGACTATCAGCGCCGTTTTCATCACGCGCCTTTACTTGGTCCCGGTCTTGTCTGAATCACTCGTCGGTCGCCCGGCTGAAGCAAGCGTCACAGGCACAAGGAGGTCACCATGAAACGAGTGATGGCCCCATTATTGTTGCTCATCTCGGCCCAGGTCATGGCGGAGACCAAGGTGGATGAGACGCGCTTTGTCGTCACCGACCAAGCCACGCGCTTCGTCATCAACCTGACCAAATCGCCCAACTACAAGGTGTTCACCCTGGATAATCCGCCGCGGGTAGTGATCGATTTACAGGATACGAGCTTAACATCCGCTTTACCCAAAGTGAGGTGGAAGAATAATCCGGTACAGCGCATCCGCAGTGGAGTCCGCCACAACCATGATCTGCGACTAGTACTGGATATGAAAAATAAGGTAATGGTAAAGAGTTACATAACTACGCCATCGGGCAATCACGGTTTTCGCCTGATCATTGAAGTACAACAACCTCCAGCCGTATCGACAACCGTGCATGCGACAGCACTTTCAACAAAACCCGCCCACGCACCCACCTCCGCCATACCTTCCGTTGAAGTGCTGGCAGGCTGGATGGAAGAGGCGCGCCAGTCTATGGCCAAGAAGGATTATAGTCATGCAATCGCCCTCTATACCAAGATATTGGAGCATCCGAATCATCCCTATCGCCAGGATGCCCAGGAGTATCTCGGTCTCGCCCGGGAACGTAACGGCCAGCTCGCGCAGGCCAAGGCGGAATACGAGGCCTATTTAAAGATCTATCCCAAGGGTGAAGGTGCCGACCGCGTACGCCAACGCCTGTCTGGACTCCTCACTGCAAAGGCGCCGGCCAGGAAGGAGCTTCCCAAGGCGGCGCATCACAAAGACGCCTCGCCGTGGAACGTACGCGGCGGATTTTCACAATTCTACCGCCGTGATGTCAGCACCATAGATGGTTTCGGGACCACGGTGAATCAATCGGCTCTCTATTCCAATCTCGACGTGATGGCGCAGCGAATACAAGCTAAATATGAAATTGGCAGCCGCTTTACCGGCGGTTATCGCAACGATTTCCTTGGCGGCATCAACTACAATCCCTTGCGCATTACCTCCCTGTATGCCGATGCCGCCGACCATCATCATCAATACCTCGGCCGCATCGGCCGCCAATCACAAAGCCGCGGCGGCATACTGGGCCTCTTTGACGGCCTGTTCTTGAGTCATCAGCTCACTCCCTTCGTCAAGCTTAACCTGGTCAGCGGCTATCCGGTTGATGCCAGCACCATCGACGAGATCGCCAGTCAGACCCAGTTTTACGGTGTCAATGCCGACTTCGGCACCTATGCCAATACCTGGGACTTCAATACCTTCGTCGTGCAGCAGACCTCGGAAGGACTGCTGGACCGCCGCGCCGTCGGCGGGGAGGTCCGTTATTTTAAACCCAGGCATTCGGCGCTGGGCATGCTTGACTACGATGTCTCCTATAAAACGATCAACATGCTCATGTTGCTGGGAAACTGGCTGTTCCCGGACAATTCATCCGTCAATGTGGTGATTGACCGACGCAAAAACCCCTTCCTGACAACGCGCAATGCTCTTATCGGTCAGCTCGACGGCTCGCTCGCGACGTTGCAGCAACGTTTTAGCGAGGATCAGATTAGACAGCTGGCGCAGGACCGCAGTACCGACAGTCACATCTATACCGTGAGCATAACCCATCCGCTCAGCGACAAGCTGCAGGTCAGCGGTAACTTGACCTTGTTCTCGCTGTCGGGTACCCCGGCATCAGGCGGCGTCGACGCCATGCCCGCCAGCGGTGACGATTGGAATTACGCCGTGCAGTTGATGGGCAGCAGCCTCATCAAGACCGGCGACATCGCCATCATCGGCCTGAACATGGACAATAACAGTATTTCGGACACCATATCGTTGAACGTCAATACCCGTTACCCCGTCAGCCAGGCATTGCGCATCAATCCCCGGCTGCGCATCGACCATCGCAAGTTCAGTTCCGACAACAGCATGCAATGGATCACCGCACCCTCAGTGCTGGTCAATTACATGATACGCAGGCGCTTGAATCTGGAATTTGAGGCGGGCGGTGAATGGAGCAGCCTCAACGCCGCAGGCACCACCGACAAGAGCACCGGTTATTACCTCAGCGCGGGTTACCGCGCCGATTTCTAGTCATTCAGATTTTGCGCGACTGGCGTCACTTGCCGATCCAGGCGGGATCGGGATGAAAGCGTTCGCCGTAGATATTCTCAAGTTCCTCCAGACGCTGTCGTCCGTGGGGCAAACCGGTCATTTCGATATAGTGCATCGGTCCGCCGCGAAACGGTGCAAAACCGGTACCGAAGATCATGCCGGCATCGAGCAAGCCGGCGTCCGCCACAACCCCTTCCCGCAGGCAGGCCACCGCCTCGTTGAAATAGCGGAACATTAAGCGGTCGGTGATCTCCGGGGCGATCTTATCCTCTTTGTCGAACTTGGCCTTATCGGGCTTGCCCCCTTTGTAGCTGTAGAAACCCTGGCCGCTCTTGCGCCCCAGACGGCCGGCCGCCACCAGTTCCCGCAGGCGCTCCGGAACGGCACCATGCAATTGCTGGGCAAGGATCTCCGCCACGGAAAGACATATATCCAGACCCACTGTATCCGCCAGCAGGATCGGACCCATGGGCATGCCGAACTGGGTGGCAGCCTGATCGATCACCGCGGCCGGCACACCCTCGGATTCTAAGGCCACGGCCTCGAGCAGATATGGCATCAGCACCCGGTTCACCAAAAATCCCGGTGTGCCCTTGACCGGCAAGGGCAGACGATCGATGTGACGCACAAAGGCGGCGGCCTGCCTGGCCACCTCCGGTGCCGTAATCGGGCTGCTCACCACCTCAACCAACTGCATCTGGGCCACCGGATTGAAGAAATGCACACCCACCAAACGTTCGGGGCGCGATAGGACCTCGCTCAAGGTTTCCAGTGGAATGCTGGAGGTATTGGTCGCCAACAAGGCATCGGGACGAATCAGGGGCTCGATCTCCCGATACAAGCCTTGCTTGGCTTCGATATCCTCGAAGATCGCCTCGATCACCACATCGGCGCGCTTTAGACCCATGCCGTTCTTGTCCGGAATCAAGCGGTCCATGGCGGCCCGCACCAAACGAGGCTGCTTGAGTTTTTTCTTGAATAGGCCATAGGCGCGTTTCATCACCCGCGCCAGGGATTCGTGATTGCGGTCCTGAAGCGTGACCTGCAAACCGCGTAATGCACACCATGCCGCGATATCACCGCCCATGACCCCGGCCCCGATGACATGCACGCGTTGCGGCGTAAAATCGCCGCCCCGACCCAATGACTTGAGCTGCTCCTGGAGCGTGAAGACCCTGACCAGATTTTGGGCTGTCTCCCCGACCAGGAGTCGCGCCACCGACCGTCCCTCTTCCTGCAGCATACGCTCGTGGTCACCACCGTGTTTGGCCCAAAGATCGATGAGTGCAAAAGGCGCGGGATAATGCGCGGGCGCTGCCTTTTCCGCGGTCTTCTTGCGCATGAACGCCGCGAGCAACGGCCGCACCAATGCCGCATTACTCATCCGCGTCACGAAACCGGGGCGATGCGCCGAGGGCTGTTCTTCCAGCATCGCCAGAGCGGCACGCCGCAATTGTCGATGCGGAACCGCGAAGTCCACCAGACCCATGCGTTGCGCGCGGCGCGCCTCGACGCTGCGACCGCTCAACATCAGATCCATGGCAAGCGGTGCGCCGATCAAGGGCGGTAGTCGCACCGTGCCGCCGAATCCGGGATGAATGCCGAGGCGGACTTCGGGCAGACCCAAGCGGGTGCGGGGATCGTCATCCGCAACCCGATAGCGGCAGGCCAGCGCCAGCTCCATTCCGCCTCCCAGACAAAAGCCATGGATCATCGCCACCGTAGGAAACGGCAGTTTCTCGATGCGATCGAGAATGGACTGTCCTCGCGTGATCAGCTCCAAGGCTTCGTCATAATCCTGTATCGCAGTGAATTCCTTGACGTCTGCCCCGGCGATAAAACCGTTGCTCTTGGCGGATAAAATGATCAGTCCCTGGGGACGTTCGGCGGTGATACGGTCGATAATGAAATGTAGCTCTTCCAGGACCTCCCGGGAAAGTACATTCGTGCTGCTATCCGCCTTATCCGCATACAACCAGGCGATGCGGGCTGCGTCCGTTTCCAGGCGCCAATTCCGATATGAACCGAGTACAGCCATGATCTAAACCTCCCTTTCCACCAGCATGGCGCCGCCCTGGCCGCCGCCGATGCACAGACTGGCGATACCCCGCCGGGCGTTGCGCTGTTGCAATACATGTAAGAGGTGCAAAACGATGCGGGCGCCGCTGGCACCCACCGGATGACCCAGGCTGACACCGCCGCCGTCGACGTTGAGCCGCGAATGGTCGATCTTCCCCACTGCACCATCCCAACCCAGTTCTTCACGGCAATAACTTTCATCGTTTAAGGCGGCCAGAACCGCCAATACCTGGGCGGCAAAGGCCTCGTTGATTTCCCAATAATCGATGTCATCCACCTGGAAGCCGCCGCGCTGCAGCAGGGGCGCCATGGCATTGGCCGGCCCCAGACCCATCTGCGCCGGATCCACGCCGGCCCACTGACTGT
>Ga0316579_10000015_pt1 | contig 39681 bp, 41 predicted proteins | sample J5NA_2_FD_203074 | JGI IMG/M metagenome (GOLD analysis project Ga0316579, IMG submission 203074) | Rhizosphere microbial communities from salt marsh grasses in Alabama, United States - J5-7_160517rDrA | ecosystem: Host-associated > Plants > Roots > Rhizosphere | place: USA: Alabama | collected... | reverse complement strand
TTACCGGCTCGACGTCTATGCGTTCCGCAACGGCGTGCTCATCGCCCGCCATGAGAGCACGCTGCGGGTCGACGAGGTCGGCGTCGAGCGCTGGCTTTCGCGGGTGGCTCTGCAGCACTCCGTGACATTCGGGGTATTGTTCACGGCGCTCGCGGTCGCGCTCGGCCTGAGCCTGAGCATGCTGTTGCGCCGCGACCGCATACGGCGAGCCTGAGCGTCGCCTACTCGGCGGGAGCCGGTTGCGCGCGGATGAGGAACTGCAGCGCGAGCAGCTCCTGAACGTCGTTCTGCGTCAACCCCTGCAGCTTCATCTTCCCGGCGTCGATCGCGCTGACCGCCGCCAGGTCTTTTCCCTCGAACGCTCGCGCAAGACCGGGGTCGGGGTTGAAGAGGAGTTCGCGCACCACCCATCCGGTCTCGCTCAGCATCTCGACCGCCTGCGATCGAGTGAAGAAACGCAGATGGGTGATATCGAGGATTCCCGCCCCGGCGTAGCGCCATTCGCCGCCGGCGAGCGCCGACAGAACACCCAGGTTGCGCACGTTGGGCAGGCTGACGTAGAGCGCGCCGCCCGGCGCAAGGAGCGGACGCAGCCGCCGCAGCGCCTGCCACGGATTGTAGAGATGCTCGAGCACGTCGGCGGCGACGATCGCGTCGAAGCTCGCCGGTTCGATGCCCTGCGCCGCCAGGTCGAGCTGCTCGAAGGCGCCGACGATCACCCGGTCGCAGGCCAGCGCCGCGCGTGCAGCGGCCTGCTCCAGCTTTTCTATCCCGACCACCTCGCAATCCGCGAAGCGCTCCTTGAGCCAGCGTCCGGTGCCGCCGCAGAAACACCCGAGATCGAGCACCCGCCCCGGCGCCGGCGCGATCATTTCCAGCAGGCCGACCGGCGCATAGTCCGGGTTCAGCGTGTGCAAATGCAGGTCGGCGTCGAGCAGTTCCCAGGGACGGTGGGGCGTCGTGCTCAGCGGGTGCTCCCGAATCGTATTAAACTCGGCTGCGCTTCATCAGGGTAGCACACGAGGGCCTTTGTAGATGCTCGGTCGCTTCGTCGCGCGCCTGCTTGCGCGGGGCCTCGGCCGGGACGCCCCGGCGACTCCGCCGCGCTTCGCGCTCTACATTCCGGCCGGCGCCTTCGACGAACTCGCCGCAACAGCGCGCGCCACGGTGCAGCAGGCGCTCGTGGCGCACAACCTCGGAAGGTACAGGCGAAGCGCGACACTGCTGCGCGCGGCGCTCGGGCAGGCACCCGAAAGCGCAGACGTCCTCGCCCTGCTTGGCATGTCCGCGCTCGAGCTCGGACGCGACGCCGAGGCGCGCGGCTGCTTCGAGCGCGCGCGGCGCACCGAACCCCGGATTGCGCGCCGCTACCACGAAGTCGGCACCCGCCTGTACCAGCGGAGCCATCGCGAGCAGGCGATCGCGTGCTTCTTCATCGCCTCGCGGCTCGACCCCGCCGAAGCGGCGCATTTTGCGGCGCTCGGCGACGTCCTGCTGGCCGGCGGACGCGAGGCCGAGGCGCGCGACTGGTTCACGCAAAGCGTGAGCATCGATCCGCGCCCGGGCTTCGTTCTGAAGAAAGTCATTTCCGGATTGCGCGCGGTTTACGACTCGAGCGCGCAGATGCTCGAGGCGCGCAGGCGCTACGCCGAGGAGCTGGAGCGCCTCGAGGCGACGCCGCTGCGCATGCAACGCCCGCACCTCGAGGTCTCGTGCCAGCCGTTCTTCCTCGCCTATATGGGGATGAACGATCGCGACTTGCAGGAGCGCCTGGCGCGCATCTACCTCAAGGCCTCGCCCGAGCTTGCCTACGTCGCGCCGCATTGCGCGGCGGGCCGCGCGCGCCGTCCGGGCGCGCTGCGCGTCGGCTTCGCCTCCGCGTACTTCCGGCGCCATTCGGTGGGAATGTTCTACAACGGCGTGGTGCGCCGCCTGCTCGAGCGCGCGGACATGGAAGTGCACACGATCAGCTTCGGCGACGGGCTGGACGAGGCGCTGCAGCGCACGCTCGCGGAGCGCGGGCGGCATGTCGAGGTGCCGAAGAAAGACCTCGACGCCAGCAGACGGATCATCGCCGGGCTCGAGCTCGATGTCCTGCTCTATGCCGACATCGGGATGCAACCAGCGAGCTATTTTCTCGCCTTCTCGCGGCTGGCACCACTGCAGGTCTGCATGGCCGGGCACCCCGAGACCAGCGGCATCCCGAGCCTGGACTATTTTCTGTCGAGCGCGCTCATGGAGCTTCCCGAGGCGGACGAGCACTACAGCGAGCGCCTCGTCCGGCTGCGCGCCCTGCCGAGCGCGTTCCCGCGGCCCGCGCCGCAGGAGATCCTGGGCCGCGCACGGCTTGGCCTGAGCGAGGAGCGCCACGTCTACGTCTGTCCGATGAGGCTGCAGAAGATGCACCCGGACTTCGACCGCGCGCTCGCCGAAATCCTGCGCCGGGACGAGCAGGCCGAAATCGTACTGTTCCAGGACCACGCCTCGCCGGAGTGGGATCTGCAGGTGAAGCGGCGCTTCGAGGGCGGCTTCCCCGACGTCTACGGACGGCTCAATTTCCTGCCGTGGGCCAACGAGCAGGAGTTCTACAGCGTGCTCACGCACGCCGACGCCGCGCTCGACACCTTCCACTACGGAGGCGGGGTCACGGCGCTGATCGCGCTCGCCACCGGCTGCCCATTCATCCCCCTGCCGGGAAGGATGATGCCCTCGCGCCAGCTGCTCGGCTGTTATCTCAAGATGCAGCTGATGGACTGCGTCGCCTCGGACTTCGACGACTACGTCGCCAAGGTGCTGCGCCTGGGCCGCGACCGGCCGTACCGCGAGGCGCTGCGCGCGAGCATCCTCGAACGCAACGCGGTGCTCTACGACAATCACGAGATGGCCGACGAGCTCGCCGAATGGCTGCTTCACGCCGCGGCCGAGGGGGTGCCGACGGACGCAAAGCCGAAGTCAGCTTCGGGAACGACGGGTGGAGCAACGGCTTGAAACAGGGGCCGGGGATGCCGGGACCGAATCGGCGGCCCCGCCCCGCAAATGGCTGGCGCGCCCGGCGGGAGTCGAACCCACGACCTTCGGCTTCGGAGACCGACACTCTATCCAGCTGAGCTACGGGCGCCCGGGGAGGCGCGAAGGATAGTCCTTTTCGCCGCCGCAGTCCACGCGCGCGGCGCGGGTTCCGCGCGCGTGGAGATTCACGCTAAAATCATGCCTTTATCCTTTGGCCGGCGGGACAAGCGAATGAGCGAGCACGACGAACACACCTCCTTTATCAAGACCCCGAAGCAGCTCGTCATCGTTGTGCTGCTGGCGTTCCTGGTGCCGATCCTCGGCATCGTGATGCTGGTGCAGTTCGTCACCGACCACCGCACCGCGGACCCCTCGGCGCTGACGCCCCAGGCGGTGGCCGAACGCCTCCAGCCCGTGGGGCACGTCGTCTTCGCCGGTACGCCGGAAGCCGCGGCCGAGGGTGCGGCGCCCGCCGCTCCTGCGCCCACCGAGGTCGCGAAGGCGGGGCCGCCCGACGGCAAGAAGATCTACGAGGGCACCTGCATCGCCTGTCACGGCACCGGCGCCGCCGGCGCGCCGAAGTTCGGCAACAAGGCGGACTGGGCCCCGCGCATCGCGCTCGGGATGAAGACGCTGCTCGACGTGGCGCTGCACGGCAAGGGCGCCATGCCGCCCAAGGGCGGAAATCCGGCGCTGTCGGAAGCCGATATCCGCGCCGCGATCGAGTACATGGTGTCGCACAGCAAGTAACCCCCGGGCGAGCGGGCGCGCCGCCCCAATCGCGAGCGATGCAATTCCTCTTCATCATCGACCCGCTGCCCGAGCTCAAGGCCTATAAGGACACGACGGTCACGATGATGCGCGCCGCCCAGGCGCGCGGTCATGCGGTGTTCGTGTGCGAGCAGCCCGGCATCGCCTGGCGCCAGGGTGGGGTCACCGCCGAAACCACGCACATCACGCTCAGCGACGATGACGGCGACTGGTACCGTGCCGGCGACCAGGCGCGGCGGCGCCTCGCCGAGTTCGACGCGGTGCTGATGCGCAAGGATCCGCCCTTCGACCTCGAGTACGTGACCAGCACCTGGCTCCTGTCGGCGGCCGAGCGCGAGGGCGCGCGGGTGTTCAACTCGCCGGCCGCGATCCGCGATCACAACGAGAAGATCGCGATCACAGAATTTCCGCAGTTCGTCGCCCCGACCCTGGTGACGCGCGATCCGCGCCAGATCCATGCCTTCATCGACGAGCAGCATGACGTGGTCGTCAAGCGCCTCGATGTCATGGGTGGCGAGAACATCTTCCGCGTCAACCGCACCGACTCGAACCGCAACGTGATCGTCGAGATCATGGCGCAGGGCGGCGCGCGCAGCGTGATGGCGCAGCGCTTCATTCCTGAGATCGTCGACGGCGACAAGCGGGTGATCATGATCGACGGCGAGGTGGTGCCCTACTGCCTGGCCCGCATTCCCAAGGCCGGCGAGTCGCGCGGCAACCTCGCCGCCGGGGCGCGCGGCGAGGCGCGGCCGCTCACCGCCCGCGACCGGGAGATCGCCGAAGCGCTCGGGCCGCTGCTCGCCGCCCGCGGCCTGCTGTTCGTCGGCCTGGACGTGATCGGCGACTGGGTGACCGAGGTCAACGTGACCAGCCCGACCTGCTTTCGGGAGATACAGGACCAGACCGGCTTCGACGTCGCGGGCATGTACGTCGAGGCCCTGCAGAAGAAGCTCCGCAATTGATCGGCATCCTGATCATCTCGCACGGCGCGCTTGGCGAATCGCTCATCCACGCGGCGAGCCACGTCCTGGGCAAACGGCCGCTGCGCGTGCGCCAGATCGGGGTCACGGTGCACGACGACCCGGAGGCGATCCTGCCGCTCGCGCGCGAGTTCGTGCACGAGCTCGACGGCGGCGACGGCGTGCTGGTGCTGACCGATATCTACGGCGCCACGCCCGGCAATATCGCCATGCGCCTGCTCGAGCAAGGGCACGTCGAGGGCATCTCGGGGCTCAACCTGCCGATGCTGATCCGCGCCCTCACCTACCGCAACGAGCCGCTCGCCACCGTGGTGGAAAAGGCGCGCTCGGGCGGCGTCGAAGGCGTGGTGCACATGAACTCAGACCGCTGCAATGCCGAGCGTTGAGGCGACCATCATCAACAAGCTCGGCCTGCATGCGCGCGCCTCGGCGAAGTTGACGCAGCTGGCGAGCGGCTTCCAGAGCGACATTCACCTTTCGCGCAACGGCCGGCGCGTGAACGCCAAGAGCATCATGGGCGTCATGATGCTCGCTGCCGGCAAGGGCAGCTCGATCTCGATCGAGGCCGACGGCGCGGACGCCGACGCCGCCCTCGCCGCCATCGGCGCGCTGATTGCCGACAAGTTCGGGGAGGGCGAGTGAATTTCGTCCTGCACGGCTCGAGCGTCTCCGGCGGCATCACCATCGGGCACGCGCACCTGGTTTCCACCGCCCGGCTCGAGGTCGCGCACTATCAGATCCCCGAGGAGTCGGTCGAGGCGGAGATCGCACGGTTCGACGCCGCGGTCGCACTCGCGACCGAGCAGCTTGCCGCCCTCGGCTCGCACATCCCGGCGGACGCCCCCGCCGAATTCTCGGCCTTCCTCAACCTCCACCGAATGATCCTCGACGACTCGTCGCTGTCGCACGCGCCGCGGGCATTGATCCGCGAGCAGCGTTGCAACGCGGAGTGGGCGCTGGTGCAGCAGATGGACAAGCTGGTGGCGCAGTTCGAGGAGATCGAGGACCCCTATCTGCGCGAGCGCAAGGCCGACATCGCGCAGGTCGTCGAGCGCGTCCTGAGCGCGCTGATCGGCGGGCAGACGCTCGCCGAGCCGAGCGCCTCGGACGAGAGAAACTCGATCGTCGTGGCGCACGATCTTTCGCCTGCCGACATGATCCTGTTCAAGCGCCACCACTTCGGCGGCTTCGTGACCGACGTCGGCGGCGTCACGTCGCACACCGCGATTCTGGCGCGCAGCTTGAGCATTCCCGCGATCGTGGGCCTGCATCACGCGCGCCAGATGATCCGCGAGAACGAGCTCCTGATCGTCGACGGCGTGCAGGGCGTGGTGGTGGTCGACCCGGACCCGGTCGTCCTGGCGGAGTACCAGCTGCGCCAGTCGCAACTCGAGCTCGAGCGCAGGAAGCTGCAACGCCTGAAGTCCACGCCGGCGGCCACCCTCGACGCCGTGCCGGTCGAGCTGTTCGCCAACATCGAGCTGCCGCAGGACGTGCCGCAGGCGCTTGACGCGGGCGCGGAGGGCATCGGGCTGTTCCGCAGCGAGTTCCTGTTCATGAACCGCAAGGATCTGCCGTCCGAGGACGAGCAGTTCGAGGCCTACCGCGAGGTCGCCCAGGCGATGCAGGGGCGCACGGTGGTGCTGCGCACGCTGGATATCGGCGCCGACAAGGCGCTCTCCGGCGACGGCGGCGCCAGGCCGAACCCGGCGATGGGCCTGCGGGCGATTCGATTCTGCCTGGCCGAGCCGCAGATGTTCCTCACCCAGCTGCGCGCGATCCTGCGCGCGTCGCACTATGGTCGGGTGCGGATGCTGCTGCCGATGGTCGCGCACGCACAGGAAGTCGAGCAGGCGCTCGCACTCATCAAGCAGGCCGAGCAGCAGCTGGAGGAAAAGGGGGTGCCCCACGACCGCGAGATCGAGGTGGGCGGCATGATCGAGATTCCGGCCGCGGCGCTCGCGCTGCCGATGTTCATCCGGCGGCTCGATTTTCTCTCGCTCGGCACCAACGATCTGATCCAGTACACCCTCGCCATCGACCGCACCGACGACGCCGTGGCGCATCTGTACGATCCGCTGCACCCGGCCGTTCTTCATCTCATCTCCCACAGCATCCGCACCGCGACGCGTGCGGGCGTGCCGATCGCGGTTTGCGGCGAGATGGCCGGAGACCCGCAGCTCACCCGGCTGCTGCTCGGCGTGGGATTGCGCAACTTCTCCATGCATCCGGCGCAGCTGCTGACGATCAAGGAGCGCATCCTGCGCACCAACCTGGACGAAGTCCGGCCGCTGGCGCAGCGCGTCCTGCGCAGCAGCGACCCGGCCCGCACGCGCGATCTGCTCGCCCGCCTCAACACCTGAGCCGCATGCCCGGACCGCTAGACGGCGTGAAGATCCTCGACCTCACCACGGTGGTGATGGGGCCTTACGCGACGCAGATCCTGGCCGACCTCGGCGCGGACGTCGTCAAGGTCGAGCCGCCCGAAGGCGACGTGATGCGCTATGCCTGGCCCGCGCGGCACGCCGGCATGGGCCACATTTTTCTGCACGCGAACCGCAACAAGCGCGCGATCGCGCTCGACCTCAAGCAGGACGCGGCGCGGGAAGCCCTGCTCGCGCTGGCGAAGGACGCGGACGTGCTCGTCTACAACATCCGGCCGCAGGCGATGGCGCGCCTCAGGCTCGCCTACGAGGACCTGCACGCGGTGAATCCGCGCATCATCTACGTCGGCGGCTTCGGCTACAGTCAGCGCGGCCCCTACGCCGCCAAGGCGGCCTACGACGACCTGATCCAGGGCGCGGCGGGGATTCCCTGGCTGCTGAAGAAGCAGGGGGCGGACGTGCCGCGCTACGCCCCGGTGATCATCGCCGACCGCACCGTCGGGCTGCACATCGCCAACGCGGTCTGCGCGGCGCTCTACGCGCGGGAGAAGACGGGAAAGGGCCAGCGGGTCGACGTTCCGATGTTCGAGAGCCTGCTGCAGACGGTCCTCGGCGAGCATCTCGGCGGCTGCACCTTCGAGCCGCGAACCGGCGATCCCGGCTACGCCAGGATGCTGGCGCGGGACCGGCGCCCGTTTCAGACCGCCGACGGCTACGTCTGCGCGCTGATCTACAACGACAAGCAGTGGAAGGCGTTTTTCGCCCTGATCGACAGGCCCGAGCTGATGCAATCGGAGAAATTCCGCGACCAGGAGGCGCGCAGCAGGAACTACGACGACGCCTACGCCCTGGTCGACGCGGAGATGCGCAAGCGCGGGACCGAGGAATGGGTTGCGGCGCTCGAAGCGGCCGACATTCCGGTGCAGCGCATGAACAGCCTGGACGACATCATCGCCGACCCCCATCTCGCGGCGATCGGCTATTTCAACGAGATCGAGCACCCGAGCGAAGGCCGCATCCGCTCGATGGCCGTGCCCTCCGAGTGGTCCGAGACCGCTCCGGAGTACCGCCTGCACGCGCCCCGGCACGGCGAGCACACGCGTGAAGTGCTGCGCGAGGCCGGGCTGAGCGAGACCGCCATCGACGCGCTGATCGAGCGCGGCGCCGCCAAGTCGGCCTGAGCCGCGATCAGGGCTTCACCAGCACCGACTGGCCGGTCGGCAGCGCGACGTAGCCGAGGGAGTCGCCGCAGAATTCGATCCAGGCGCGGCGCGCGCCGGGAAACGCCGGCGAACCGTAGTCGTCGCAGACGATGACCCCTCCCGGAACGAGGCGCGGAAAGAAATATTCGAGGCAGTCGAGCGTCGGCCGGTACAGGTCGACGTCCACGTGCACGAACGACCAGGAGGCCTCGGGCAGCTCCGCCAGGACCTGCGGAATCCAGCCTTTGTGCAGCGACGCACCGGGAAACCCGGCCATCGCGTCGCGCACCAGCTCGAACGGCGCGGCGAAATTCGTGCGATTGCGCGGCGGCTGCACCATCGTGGTCGAACCGTCGGCGGCGCGCTCGGCGCGCAGATCGGCCTCGCCGAGCTCCGAAAGACCCTCGAAGCTGTCGATGAGGTGCATGCCGCCGCCGTCGAACCCGGGCTGCTCCGCGCGCGCCGCGAGGCACAGCGCGAGCGAGGTCGTGCCGGCGAAGACGCCGCACTCCGCCCACCGTCCCGGCAGGGTACGCGCGTGGCGAAAGTAGCGGATCAGATTGAGCGTCGCCTCCCGCCGACGGATCGCCTTCAGCGGCGGCACCTGCAGTCCGGTCGCATCGATCGCCTGCGCCATGATGTCCTCGAAGCGCCGCTCGCCGACTCGCGCGTCCCGGAAAAGAATGTCCGCATGCAACGCCATCGGCGCGCGCGCGTGCGCATCGATCTCGGGATAGATCTCGCGCGGATCGGGCGGCGCGCCCGCCTCCGCGCGCGCAGGCCCGGGCTCGCGCCGCAGGTCGCTCAACAGGCGTCGAAGCATGCTCATAAGGGGGCTGCGCGGCAGTCTAGCCCGGTCGTAGGCTATAATCCAGCCGCGCCGATTTGATGTTCAGATTGCGGGCGCCCTACAAATACCGCTAAAGAGACGGTTTTGAACGCTCCTGACCCATCCTCCTCCGTTGGCCCGGTCGTCGCGCAGAAAGCGCGCTTCGACGCGCCGATCCGCCTGCGCAGCGGCGCCGAGCTGCCCGGCTTCGAGCTCGCGTACGAAGCCTACGGCGAGCTGAACGCCGCGAAGTCCAACGCCGTGCTGGTGTGCCACGCGCTGAATGCGTCGCACCACGTCGCGGGGTACTACGCCGGGCGCGAGAACGAGCTCGGCTGGTGGGACAACCTGGTGGGCCCCGGCAAACCGCTCGACACGCGCAGGTTCTTCGTCATCGGCGTCAACAACCTGGGCGGTTGCCACGGCTCGACCGGACCGATGAGCGTGAATCCCTCGACCGGGCGGCCCTGGGGCGGCGACTTCCCGGTGGTGACGGTCGAGGACTGGGTCGAGGCCCAGGCGCGACTCGCCGACCGCCTCGGCATCGAGCGCTTCGCCGCCGTGATGGGCGGCAGCCTGGGCGCGATGCAGGCGCTGCAATGGACGCTGTCGTATCCCGAGCGCATCCGCCACTCGCTGGTCATCGCGGCCACGCCCAAGCTGTCGGCGCAGAACATCGCCTTCAACGAGGTCGCACGCCAGGCGATCACCACCGACCCCGACTTCAACGGCGGCCACTACTACGACAAGGGCGTGGTGCCGGTGCGGGGGCTGCGGATCGCGCGCATGATCGGCCACATCACCTACCTCTCGGACGAGGCGATGATGGACAAGTTCGGCCGCCAGCTGCGGCGCGCGGCCCTGGGCTTCGATTTCGACATCGACTTCGAGGTCGAAAGCTATTTGCGCTACCAGGGGGACAAGTTCTCGAGCTACTTCGACGCCAATACCTACCTGCGCATCACCAAGGCGCTCGACTATTTCGATCCGGCGGCGGATTTCGACGGCGACCTCGCCGCGGCGGTCGCGCGCGCGAAGGCGGCGTTCCTCGTCATCTCGTTCAAGTCGGACTGGCGCTTCGCCCCGGCACGCTCGCGCGAGCTGGTGAAGGCGCTGCTCGACGCGCGCAAGATCGCCTCGTACCTGGAAATCGACGCGCCCGGCGGGCACGACGCGTTCTTGATGGACGACGCGCGCTATTTCGGCGCACTGCGCGCCTATTTCGGGAACATCGAGCTGTGACGTCGTCCGAACAGGCGCTGCTCGCGGCACGCCCCGATTTCGTCGCCGTCGCGCGCTGGGTGTCGCATGGCGCGCGCGTGCTCGACCTCGGTTGCGGCGACGGCGCGCTGCTCAAGTACCTGTGGGAAGCGCGCGAAGCGCCGGGATACGGAGTCGAGATCGACGACACCGAGGTCGTGGCCTGCGTCAAGAACGACATCAACGTCCTGCAGCTCGACCTCGAAAGCGGCCTGTCGCTGTTCCGGGACGGCTCGTTCGACACGGTGATCCTTTCCGAGACGCTGCAGACCATCCGCCGCATCGAGCAGCTCATGCGGGAAATGCTGCGCGTGGGACACGAGGCGATCGTTTCGTTCCCCAACTTCGGCCACTGGAGCTCGCGCATGCAGATCCTGCTCGGCCGCATGCCGGTGTCCGAAGAGCTGCCGTACGAGTGGTACAACACGCCGAACGTCCATCTTTGCACCACCACGGACTTCGAGGACCTGTGCCGCAAGCTCGGCATCCGCATTCGCGAGCGCGTGGCGCTGCACGAGGGGCGGCAGGTCAGCTTCCTGCCCAACCTGTTCGGCAGCATCGCGGTCTACCGCTGTGCAGTGGGCTAGCCGACCGCGCCCGGAACGCGCGCCGCTCACGGGGCGCTACTGCAGGCTCGAGCCGCTCGATCCCGCGCGCCACGGCGAGCACCTGTTCGCGGCCTCGATGGGGCCGGACGCGGAGGAGCGCTTCCGCTACCTGTTCGAGGCGCCGCAGGCGCGCTCGGATTTCGACGGCTGGCTGGCCCGCGTCGCGGCGTCGGAAGACCCGCTTTACTTCGCGGTGATCGACTCGGAGAGCGGACGCTGCGAGGGGCGCCAGGCCCTGATGCGCATCGTGCCCGAGCACGGCGTGATCGAAATCGGCGGCATCCTCTGGGGCCCGGCCATCGCGCGCACCCGCGTCGCCACCGAGGCGGTGTTCCTGTTCGCGTGCCACGCCTTCGACGGGCTCGGCTACCGCCGCTTCGAATGGAAGTGCAACGCGCTCAACGAGCCCTCGCGCCGCGCCGCGGCGCGCTTCGGCTTCACCTACGAGGGAACCTTCCGCCAGCACATGATGGTCAAGGGCGAGAGCCGCGACACGGCGTGGTTCTCGATCATCGACAAGGAATGGCCTGCGCTCAGACAGGTGTTCGAGCGCTGGCTCGACGCGTCGAACTTCGACCACAAGGGCAGGCAGAAGAAGCGCATGGTGGACTGCCGCAAGGGCGCCTAAAGAACAGAGGGCGCCTTCAGTCGTGCGGCGCCGTGTCGATCGTCTCGATGCGGCGCCGCTGCCAGACGAGCATCGCGACCCCGGGCAAGGCGGCGAGGAAGGTGAAGAGGAAGAACTCGGGCCAGCCGAACACCTTCGCCATCTCGCCCGCGACGGGACCGACGTAGACGCGCCCTAGCGCGGCGAGCGCCGACAACAGCGCGTACTGGGTGGCCGAGTGGCGCCGGTCGCACATCGCCATCAACAGCGCGACGAAGGCCGCGGTGCCCATGCCGCCGCAGAGGTTCTCGGCGGCGACCGCGGCGATCATCAGGGCGTAGCTCTTGCCGGCGAGCGCGAGCGCCATGTAGCCGAGGTTGGTGACGGCCTGCAGCACGCCGAACAAGAGCAGCGCGCGGTACAGCCGCAGGCGCGCCATCATCGCGCCGCCGGCGAGCGCGCCGAGGATGGTGGCGGCCACGCCGAGCCACTTGTTCACCAGTCCGACTTCGGTGAGCGAAAACCCCGGCCCGCGGATGAGGAACGCGGTCGACAGGCTGCCGGCGAAGGCGTCGCCGAGCTTGTACAGGATGATCAGCAGCAGCAGCAGCCAGGCGCCGTCGCGGGCGAAGAATTCGCGCATCGGCTCGCTCACCGCCTGCTCGAGCGAGTGCGGCGCGCGCCGCGGCGCCTCGGGCTCCTCGGCGAACCAGACCGCGACCACGCCGATCAGCATCAGCGCCGCCATCAGCCAGTAGGTGCCGGTCCAGCCGAGCCAGCTGTCGGCTAGGATCAGCGCGAGGCCCCCGGACACCAGCATCGCGATGCGGTAGCCGAACACCGACACCGCGGCGCCGGCGCCGCGCTCCTCCGCGCCGAGAATATCGGTGCGATAGGCGTCGGAAACAATGTCCTGCGACGAGGACAGGAACGCCACCGCGAGCGCAAGCGCCGCGAGGAGCCAGGGTGAGTCCTGGGGCGACAGCGTTCCCATCCAGGCGATCGTGCCGAGCAGCGCGAGCTGCGTCACGACCAGCCAGCCGCGCCGGCGGCCCAGCAGCGGGATGGTGTAGCGGTCCATCAGCGGCGCCCAGAGGAACTTGTAGGTATAGGGCTGCCCCACCAGCGCGAACAGTCCGATGGTGGTGAGGTCCACGCCCTTCACCGTGAGCCAGGCCTGCAGGGTGCCGCCGGTCAGCGCGAGCGGCAGGCCGGAGGAAAAGCCGAGCAGCAGCAATACCAGGATCTTGCGGCTGCGGAAGACCGTGGCGTACGCGGAAAGCGGCATGCGGCGGCGCAGCCCCTAGAGCGGGCGGTCGTAATCGATGATCAGTGGCGCGTGGTCGGAAAAGCGTCGCCGCTTGTAGATCGATTCCTTCACGGCGGTCTTCGCCACGCCCGGCGTGGCGATCTGGTAGTCGATGCGCCAGCCGACGTTCTTCGCCCACGCCTGGCCGCGGTTGGACCACCAGGTGTACTGGTCGGGCTTGTGGTTCAGGCGCCGGAAGACGTCGACCAGTCCGACTTCGTCGAAAATGCGGCTCAGCCAGGCCCGCTCCTCGGGAAGGAATCCGGAGTTCTTCTGGTTCGCGCGCCAGTTCTTGAGGTCGATCTCCTTGTGCGCGATGTTCCAGTCGCCGCAGAGGATGGCCTCCCGCCGCGCGCGCGCGAGCTTCTTCAGCTGCGGCATGAAGACATCCAGGAAGCGGAACTTCGAGGCCTGGCGGTGCGGGCCCGACGACCCCGAGGGAAGGTAGATCGAAATCACCGCCAGCTTGCCGAAGCGCGCCTCGAGGTAGCGCCCCTCCGAGTCGAATTCGTGCGTGCCGAAGCCCCTGATCACCTCGTCCGGCGCGCGACGCGAATAGAGTGCGACGCCGCTGTATCCCTTCTTCTCGGCCAGCGCGTAGAAGGGCATGTACCCCTTCGGCACGTGCAGCCCGTCATCGAGGTCGCTCTCCTGCGCCTTCATCTCCTGCAGGCAGACCACATCGGCGCGCTGCGCCGCAAGCCAGCGAAACAAGCCTTTCTTTGCGGCCGAACGAATCCCGTTGACGTTCAGCGTGATGACGCGCATTCAGGACGAGGGTGCGCTGGCGCCGCCGTGCGCGGCCGACCATTGCGCCGGCGCGTTGAGGAACTTCTCGACTTCGCCGATCTGGGCCGCCGGCAGATAACTCTCTTGCTTGACCACTGCCAGCACGTCCCACCACGTCGCGAGGTGATGCAGCTTGACGTTCAGGTCGGAGAGGATTTTCTTCGACTCGGGAAAGATGTCGTAATAGAAATTGACGAACACGTGCTCGACCACCGCGCCCGCGCCGCGCAAGGCCTGACAAAAATTGATCTTCGATCGCCCGTCGGTCGTCAGGTCCTCGACCAGCAGGGTGCGCGCGCCTTCGCGCACGTCACCCTCGATCTGGGCGTTGCGGCCGAAGCCCTTCGGCTTCTTCCTGACATACTGCATCGGCAGCCCGAGCCGGTCGGCGATCCAGGCCGCGTACGGAATGCCGGCGGTCTCGCCGCCCGCGACGACGTCGAATTGCTCGAATCCCGCGTCGCGCTGCAGCGTCGCGGCGGCAAAGTCCACCAACTGTGAACGAATTCTCGGATAGAAGATCAGCTTGCGACAGTCGATGTACACCGGGCTCGCCCAGCCGGAGGTGAAGATGAACGGCTTCTCGTCCCAGAACAGCACTGCTTTGACCTCCAGCAGCATTCTTGCCGTGGTCTGGGCGATGAAGGTTCGGTCGGCGGAGTGCATGAGCGGTCGCGAGGGGGGTGGCGCGGATTCTAGCAGGTGAAAGCACCGCTGCCCCGCGTTAGAATGTCGTCACTGCAGTTCTGCAAGGGGAAGGCAATGCGTCGCTGCACCTCGCTCACCGCTGCGCTCGTGGCCCTCGTGCTCGCCGCGCTGCCGCTCGCGGCCGGCGCCCAGTCGTTTCGCTGCACCGGCAAGGACGGCAAGCGGTACTACGGCCAGACCGTTCCGCGGGAGTGCATTGGAGAGCCCTACGAGAAGCTCAACAAGCAGGGGCTGGTCGTCGAGCGCATCGAGCCGTTCGTCAAGGAAGAGGACCCGGTGGCCAAGGCGGCCGCGGAAAAGAAGAAGCACGAGGAGGAGGTCGCCCGGAGGGAAAGAGCTCGGCGCGCCCGAGCCTTGCTCGCCACGTACACGAGCACCAAGGACATCGAAAGCGCTCGCGCACGCGCTCTGTCCCCCATCAAGCGGCAGATCGACAGCATCGAAGCGGATATCGAGCGCCTGCAGAAGCGAGTCGACGAGCTCAAGAAGAAGCAGGGGCCGCAGGCCGCATCGGCCATCCAGTCGGCTCAGTCGCAGATCGAAACCCAGAGCTCCCTGCTTGCATACAAGAAGAAAGAGGCCGAGGACATCAACACCAGATACGACGACGACAAGAAGCGCTACCTCGAGCTGACCGGCGGCAGATGACGCCGCGCGGATTCGCCTAGCCCAATTTGCGGCGCAGGATTTCGTTGACCTGCGCCGGATTCGCCTTTCCCTTGCTGGCCTTCATCACCTGGCCGACCAGGGAATTGAAAGCCTTTTCCTTGCCCGCGCGGAAGTCCTCTACCTGCTTGGCGTTCGCCGCCAGCACCTCGTCGACCAGCTTCTCGATCGCTCCCGCGTCGCTGATCTGCCTCAGACCCTTGCGGTCGATGATCGCATCCGGATCGCCTTCGCCGGCCCACATCGCGTCGAACACCTCCTTGGCCATCTTGTTCGACAGCGTCCGGTCCAGAATTCGCGAGAGAAGCTTCGCGAGGCGCTCCGGCGAAACCGGGCTCAGGCCTATTTCGACATTGTCGGCATTGAGCTTCGCCGCGAGGTCCACCGTCACCCAGTTTGCCACCGCCTTGGCAAGCTCCGCGACGGCGCCCTCCTTGCGTCCGATGCCGCCCACGGCGGCCTCGAAGTAGTCGGCAGTGGCCTTGTTTGCGGTCAGCGCGGCGGCCTGGTAGTCCGACAGCCCGTATTCGCCGACGAATCTCTCGCGCCGTGCTTCGGGCAGCTCGGGCAAAGCGGCGCAGACCCCCTCGATCTCCTCGTCGGACAGCACCAGGGGTAGCAGGTCCGGGTCGGGGAAGTAGCGGTAGTCCTGCGCGTCCTCCTTGGTGCGCATGGGCCGCGTTTCGTCGCGCTCGGGGTCGTAGAGGCGCGTCTCCTGGACCACGCTGCCGCCCGCCTCGAGCAGCTCGATCTGGCGCTGCGCCTCGAACTCGATGGCGCGCTCCATGAACCGGAAGGAGTTCAGGTTCTTGATCTCGCAGCGCGTACCGAGCGGCTGGTCCGGGGCCCTGCGCACCGAGACGTTGGCGTCGCAGCGGAACGATCCCTCCTGCATGTTGCCGTCGCAGATGCCGATCCACGTCACCAGCGCATGCAGCGCGCGTGCGTAGGTTACGGCCTCCCGGGCACCGCGCAAGTCCGGCTCGCTGACGATTTCGAGCAGGGGCGTGCCGGCCCGGTTCAAGTCGATGCCGGACATGCCGTGGAAGTCCTCGTGCAGCGACTTTCCCGCGTCCTCCTCGAGGTGAGCCCGGGTGATGCGGATCGTCTTCGTGCCGCTTTCAGTGTGGATCGGCAGCGAGCCGCCCTGGACGATCGGCAACTCGTACTGGCTGATCTGATAGCCCTTCGGCAGGTCCGGATAGAAGTAGTTCTTGCGCGCGAAGACGGAACGGCGGCTCAGGGTCGCGCCGATGGCGAGCCCGAACCGGATCGCATGCTCGACCGCCGCGCGGTTCAGCACCGGCAGCACGCCGGGGAGCGCGATATCGACAGCGCAGGCCTGCGTGTTCGGTGCGGCGCCGAAGTCGGTCGCCGCGCCCGAAAAGATCTTGCTCTGCGTGCGCAACTGCGCGTGGGTCTCGATCCCGATCACGACTTCCCAGCTCACAGCGGCGCCTCCTTCGGCACTCGCAGATGCCAGTCGGTGGCCTGCTGGAAGCGGTGCGCGACGCCGAGCAGACGCGCCTCCGAAAAGTAATCACCCGTCAGCTGAAGCCCGACCGGCAGGCCCTTGTCGTCGAACCCGCACGGTACCGAAAGTCCCGGCAGTCCGGCGAGCGGCGCCGGAATCGTGAAGATGTCGTTCAGGTACATCTGCACCGGGTCGTCGATCTTGGCACCGATCGGGAACGCCGTAGTCGGCGTGGTCGGCCCGAGGATCACGTCGCAGGTCCTGAAAGCGGAGGCGAAATCCTGCGCGATCAGCCGGCGCAGTTTCTGCGCCTGGAGGTAGTAGGCGTCGTAGTACCCGTGCGAAAGCACGTAGGTGCCCACCAGGATCCTGCGCTTGACTTCGGCGCCGAAGCCTTCGGCCCGGGTGCGGCAGTACATGTCCCCGAGGTCGGCGTACTCCTTCGCACGGTGGCCATAGCGCACGCCGTCGAAGCGCGACAGGTTGGACGAGGCCTCGGCCGGGGCGAGCACGTAGTACACCGGCACCGCCAGCGCGGCATTGGGCAGCTCGACCGGAACGGTCCTGGCGCCCTGCGACTCGAACCAGCGAACCGCCTCGGCGACCGCGCGACGCACCCCCGGCTCGATTCCCTCACCCGAGAATTCCTTCGGCAGCCCGACCCGCAGGCCGGCGAGCGACAGTCCGAGCTCGCGCGCATAGTCCTCCTGCGGCCGCTCCAGGCTGGTCGAGTCGCGCGGGTCGAACCCCGCCATGGCGTTCATGAGCAGCGCCAGGTCCTGGGCGCACTTCGCCATCGGCCCGCCCTGGTCGAGCGACGAGGCGAAGGCGACCATTCCGTAGCGCGACACGACGCCGTAGGTCGGCTTGAGGCCGCAGACACCGGTCAGCGCGGCGGGCTGCCGGATCGAGCCGCCGGTATCGGTGCCGGTGCCGGCCGGCGCCATGCGCGCGGCCACCGCGACCGCGGTGCCCCCCGAGGACCCACCCGGCACCAGGGCCCTGTCCCAGGGGTTCCTTGTCGGGCCAAAATATGAGGTTTCGTTCGACGAGCCCATCGCGAACTCGTCCATGTTGGTCTTGCCGAGCATGACCGTTCCGGCCGCGCCGAGTCGCTCGATCACGTGCGCGTCGTAGGGGCTGAAGAAGTCCGCCAGCATTCTCGAGCCGCACGTCGTGCGCACGCCCTTCGTGCAGAAAATATCCTTGTGCGCCAATGGGATACCGACAAGAGGGCCGGTCTCGCCGGCCGCCCGCCGCGAATCGGCACGACGCGCATCGGCAAGCGCCCGGGCCGCATCGACGGTGATGAACGCATTCAGCTCCGGGTTCATGCGCTCGATCCGGGCGAGAAAGAGCTGCGTCAGCTCGACGCTGGAAATCCGCTTTTCCGCCAGCGCCGCGGAAAGCTCGCTCAGGGTCGCGTTCAGCACCCGCTACTCTAGGACTTTGGGGACCAGGTAAAGCCCGGCCTCCACTGCGGGAGCGACCGACTGGAACAGCTCGCGCTCATCGACCTGATCGACGATGTCGGCGCGCTGGCGCTGGGCGACCTCGACGGGGTGCGACATCGGCTCGATGCCGGCGGTGTCGACCGCACGCATCTGGTCGATCAGGCCGAGCACCCGGTTCAGCTGGCCGACGACCGCGGCCTCCTCGGCGGGGCCAAGCGCGATGCGCGCGAGCCGCGCTAGCCGTTCGATCTGGTCAGGAGAGAGTGACATTGCAGTGCGGAAAAGCCCCTCTACGGCCTATGCCGGAGGTGGCATTAGAGTATCATAGACGGAGGTCGGGGCGAGGGAGGAGGATCTTCCGAACCCCCAATCGGGACACAGCCTTAGCGAACGAAGTTAAGGCATAACGGAAACCGACTTCGAGAGAGGCCCGGCACGCACATGTTCGGATTCTTGCGCAGCTATTTTTCCAACGATCTCGCCATCGACCTCGGGACCGCGAACACGCTGATCTATGTGCGAGGCAAGGGGATCGTTCTCGACGAACCCTCGGTCGTCGCGATCCGGCAGGAGGGCGGCCCCAGCGCGAAAAAGACGATCCAGGCGGTAGGCAAGGAGGCCAAGCAGATGCTCGGCAAGACGCCGGGCAACATCACCGCCATCCGGCCTATGAAGGACGGCGTGATCGCCGACTTCACGGTCACCGAGCAGATGCTCAAGCAGTTCATCAAGAAGGTTCACGACAACAAGCTGTTCTCGCCCAGCCCGCGCATCATCATATGCGTGCCCTGCGGCTCGACGCAGGTCGAGCGACGCGCGATTCGCGAGTCGGCGGTCGGCGCGGGTGCCGGCCAGGTGTATCTGATCGAGGAGCCGATGGCCGCGGCAATCGGCGCGGACATGCCGGTCGCGGACGCGACGGGCTCGATGGTGGTGGACGTCGGCGGCGGCACGACCGAAGTCGGCGTCATCTCGCTCGGCGGCATGGTCTATTCCGGCTCGGTTCGAGTCGGCGGCGACAAGTTCGACGAAGCGATCATCAACTACATCCGGCGCAACTACGGCATGCTGGTCGGCGAGACCACCGCCGAGATGGTGAAGAAGGAAATCGGCTCGGCGTTCCCGGGGAGCGAAGTGCGCGAGATGGAAGTCAAGGGCCGCAACCTCGCCGAGGGCATTCCGCGCAGCTTCACCATCAGCTCCAACGAAATCCTCGAGGCGCTCACCGAGCCGCTGAACCAGATCGTGTCCGCGGTGAAGTCCGCGCTTGAGCAGACGCCGCCCGAGCTCGGCGCAGACATCGCGGAGAAGGGCATGGTCATCACGGGCGGCGGTGCGCTGCTGCGCGATCTCGATCGCCTGCTGATGGAGGAAACGGGGCTGCCGGTCATCGTTGCGGACGATCCGCTCACCTGCGTCGTGCGCGGCTCCGGCAAGGCGCTCGAGAAGATGGAGCATTTCGGGCCGATCTTCACGAATGACTGAGTGATGGGGGGATGGAGCACAGCCCCCCGCCATTCTTCAAGCGCGGCCCCGCGCCGGTCGTCCGGCTCGCGTTTTTCGCATCGCTTTCGCTTGCCCTTCTGGTGCTGGACGCGCGCTTTCACTACACCGAAGGGGTGAGGAGCCTCTTCGCGCTGGTCGCCTACCCCTTGCAGCGCATCGCCACCGCGCCGGCCGAGCTCGGCCGGCGCCTGGGGGATTATTTCGCCACCCAGTCCGCGTTGCGCGAGGAAAACGCCCAGCTGCGGGCCCGAATGCTGGAGGCGCTGCGCTCGGCACAGCACAACGAGGCCGCGGCGGCCGAAGGCGAGCGGCTGCGCCGCCTGATCGAGGCGGGCAAGGAACTGAAACGCCGCACCATCCCGGCGGAGGTCATTTACGCCGGGCGCGATCCCTACGCTCTGAGCCTGATCGTCGACAAAGGAACGCAGGACGGCGTCGCGCCCGGCAGCCCGGTCGTCGACGCCGGAGGCGTGGTCGGCCAGGTGACGCGGGTGCACCCGTTCAGCTCGGAAGTGACGTTGATCACGGACAAGAGCCAGGCGGTTCCGGTTCAGGTCATGCGCAGCGGCCTGCGCGCGATCGCCTTCGGCGGAGGGTCTTCGGGGATGCTCGAGCTGAGGTTCATGGCGCCGAACGCCGAGATCGGAGACGGCGACCGGCTGGTCACCTCCGGCATCGACGGCACCTATCCGGCGGGCCTGCCGGTCGCAACCGTTGTGAGCGTCGAGCGCGACTCCGCGCACGCCTTCGCGCATGTGCTGTGCAAACCCGCAGGCGGCGTCGACCGGGGGCGCTACGTGCTGGTGCTCGCCGGCCAGACGAGACCGCCTCCGGACTTCGGCCCGACAGAGCCGCGTAAACCCCGCCGCGGCAAGCCGCGGAGCCCGCACAGGAGCAGCAATGGCGCTCGGACCCGATAGCCCGCAGCACATCCTGCGGCCCGTGCGGCTGAGCACGATCGCGATCTCGTTCGTGGTGGCGCTGCTGCTCGACTTCGTGCCCTGGACGGACCTGCGCCTGACCCCGGATTTCGTCGCTTTGGTGCTCGTGTTCTGGTGCGTGCACCAGCCGCGCCTGGTCGGGCTGGGAATCGGCTGGATGCTGGGGCTGGTCATCGACGCCGGCAACGGCGTGCTGCTCGGCCAGCACGCGCTCGCCTATTCGCTGCTCGCGTTCCTGGCGATCTCGCTGTCGCGCCGCATCCTGTGGTTCGGGCCCGTTCAGCAGGCGCTGCACGTCGCACCCCTGCTCGCGTTCGCCGTTGCGGTCACGGCCCTGGTGCGCCTGGCCGCCGGTGCGGAGTTCCCCGGATGGACGATCTTCGTCGGGCCGCTCATCGGCGCATTGTTGTGGCCGCTTGCATCGGTGGTGCTGCTCGCCCCGCAGCGTCGCCGTGTCGCTCCGGAAGAGAAGCGGGCGATCTAAGGCGATGCCGGCCGCGGAGCTGAAGAATTACGAGCGTGAACGGCACAACTTCCACCTGCGCCTGGCGATCGCGGCCATCGTGGCGCTGCTCGGCTTCGGCGTGCTGCTCGCGCGCTTTGTCTACCTGCAGGTGGTGCAGCACGATTATTACCAGACCAAGGCCGAGGACAACCGCATTTCGATCGTTCCGGTCCCGCCGAATCGCGGCCTGATCGTCGATCGAAACGGCGTCGTGCTGGCGGGCAACGATTCCGGCTACACGCTCGAGATCGCGCCGGACAAGACGCCGGACCTGGAGGGGACGATCGACCGCCTGTCCGCGCTGGTCTCGATCACGCCGAGGGACCGCAGCCGGTTCAAGAGGCTGCTCGCAGAGACGCGCAGCGCCGACAGCCTGCCGATCCGAACCCGGCTGAGCGATGCCGAGGTGGCGAGAGTCGCGGCGAACCGTTACCGCTTTCCGGGCGTAGAGATCAAGGCGAGGCTGTTCCGCGACTATCCGCTCGGCAAGACCGCCTCGCACGTGCTTGGCTACATCGGCAGGATCACCGAGCGGGACCAGGAAAGGCTCGAGGAAATGGGCCTGGAAGCCAACTACCGCGGCACCGACGTCATCGGCAAGAGCGGAATCGAAGCGAGCTACCAGGAAGACCTTCACGGCAAGACCGGCTTCGAGCAGGTGGAGATCGACGCCGCCGGGCGCGCGATCAGGACGCTCGCGCGCACCCCTGCGCAGCCCGGCGACGACGTGGCGCTCACGATCGACACAGGACTGCAGCAGGTGGCCGAGGCCGCGTTCGGCGACCGGCGCGGCGCGCTGGTCGCGTTGGAGCCTTCGACCGGCGCGGTGCTCGCGATGGTGTCCGAGCCCGGCTTCGATCCGAACCTGTTCGTCGACGGCATCGACCCGCAGAGCTGGGACGCCCTGAACAACTCGCCCGACCATCCGCTGAACAACCGCGCGATCGCCGGACTCTACCCGCCAGGCTCGACGCTCAAGCCCTACCTCGCCCTGGCCGCCCTCGAGCTCGGCAAGCGCACACCCAAAAGCTCGATCGTCGATCCGGGATATTTCATGTTCGGGGGGCGGCGCTTCCGCGACGACAAGCCGGGTGGACACGGCGTGGTCAACCTTTACAAGTCCATCGTCGAGTCCTGCGACACCTACTACTACATCCTCGCCAACGATCTCGGCATCGACGCGATCGCGCATTTTCTGGCGCCGTTCGGCTTCGGCTCGCGCACCGGCATCGACCTGGATGGCGAATCGACAGGGGTACTGCCTTCACCCGAATGGAAAGCCAGGCGCTTCAGGAGCCCGGAGCAAAGGAGGTGGTACCCGGGAGAAACGATCTCGGTCGGCATCGGCCAGGGCTACAACGCCTACACCCCGATCCAGCTCGCGCTCGCGCTCGCCACCCTCGCGAACGGCGGCGCGATGTACAAACCGCGTCTGGTCGACCATATCGACAACCCGCTCACCGGCGAGCGCCGCTACGAGGAGCCGAAGCTGGTGCGCCAGATACCGCTGCACGCGGCGAACGTGGCTTTCATTAAGCACGCCATGGAGGGCGTGAACAGCGACCCCGAGGGCACCGGCGCCCGCGCCTTCAAGGGCGCCCAGTACACCAGCGCCGGAAAGACCGGGACCGCACAGGTCATCGCCATCAAGCAAAACGAGAAGTACGAGGAGAAGAACATCGCCGAAAGACTGCGCGACCACTCTCTGTACGTCGTCTTCGCGCCGGTGGAAAGCCCGAAGATCGCGCTCGCCGTGGTGGTCGAGAACGGCGGCTTCGGCGCGCGCGCGGCGGCGCCGATCGCGCGCGCGGTGCTCGACTACTATCTTCTCGGCAAGCTTCCGCCGCCCAAGGGCATCAAGGCTGACGACGCGGGGAGCGACTGATGACACTCACGCCCGTGACGATCCGACGAGCGCTGGCGCGCGCGGTGAGCGGCCTCGATGGCCCGCTGATGAGCATCGTCCTCGCCCTGACGGGGATCGGCCTCGCGACGCTGTATTCGGCGAGCTACGATACGCCCGCGCGGTTTCACGCCCAACTCGTCAACTTCGCCGTGGCGTTCGTGGCGCTGTGGATCGCGGCGCAGGTTTCGCCACAGACGCTGGCGCGCTTTGCGCTGCCGGCCTACCTCCTCGGCCTCGCGTTGCTGATCGCGGTCGCGCTGTTCGGCGACGTGGTGAACGGCGCGCGACGCTGGCTTAACTTCGGCGTTGTGCGCGTGCAGCCCTCCGAGATGATGAAGATCGCGGTGCCGCTGATGCTGGCATGGTACTTCCACCGCTATGAATCGGCGCTGCGGCTGCGGGACTTCGCGCTCGCCGGCCTGCTGCTCGCCTTCCCGGTGGCGCTCATCGCCCGCCAGCCCGACCTCGGCACCGCGCTGCTCGTTTTCGCCGTGGGGTTCTACGCGATCTTCTTCGCCGGCATCGGCTGGAAGATTCTCGCGACGCTCGCGGGACTCGCGCTTGCGAGCATCCCGCCGCTTTGGGGCATGCTCCACGATTACCAGCGAAAACGCATTCTCACGCTGCTCGACCCGACCCAGGATCCGCTCGGCGCCGGCTACCACATCATCCAGTCGACCATCGCGGTGGGCTCCGGCGGGATTGCCGGCAAGGGCTGGCTGCACGGCACCCAGGCGCACCTCGAGTTCATCCCAGAGCGCCACACCGACTTCATCTTCGCCGTGTTCTCGGAGGAATTCGGTCTGATCGGAAACTGCGTCCTGCTCACGCTCTATGCGCTGCTGATCGGGCGCGGGCTGATGATCGCGGCCAACGCGCCGACCTACTTCTCGCGCCTGCTGGCGGGCTCGATCACGCTCATGTACTTCACCTACGCCTTCGTCAACATGGGCATGGTCGCCGGGATCCTGCCCGTGGTGGGCGTGCCGCTGCCGTTCGTGTCCTACGGTGGCACCTCGCTCGCGACGCTTTTCATCGGCGTCGGCATCCTGATGAGCATCAATCGCCACCGCAAGCTCGTCCAGACCTGATCCGGCGCCGATTTTGCGGCGCAGCAGTGGCCTGAAACTCGCCATCGCATGGTGAAACGGCAGAACGCTAACTCGTTGTAAGTGGCTGTTTTTCACTGTTTTCGACGTCCGCCTCCGGGTTGTTGCTGTGCGCCAACGCCCTACGTTATGGTGAGTCTCAGCAGACCGACCATTTCAATCAACGTAAAGGGGCCGCAATGAATCAACGAGAGACCGAGATCGCCGCACTGAAGAAGGACTGGGCCGAGAATCCGCGCTGGAAGGGCATCGCGCGCGGTTACAGCGCCGAGGACGTGGTGCGCCTGCGCGGCAGCCTGCGCATCGAGCACACGCTGGCGCGCAACGGCGCCGAGAAGCTGTGGAAGCTGTGCAACGAGCGGCCCTTCGTCAATTCCCTTGGCGCGCTGACCGGCAATCAGGCGATGCAGCAGGTCAGAGCAGGCGTGCCGGCGATCTACCTCTCGGGCTGGCAGGTGGCGGCGGACGCGAACGATTCGCTTTCGATGTACCCGGATCAGTCGCTGTACGCGGTCTCGAGCGTTCCCAACGTGGTCAGGCGCATCAACAACGCGCTCGCGCGCGCGGACCAGATCCAGTGGATGGAAGGAAAAGGCGAGATCGACTGGTTCGCGCCGATCGTCGCCGACGCCGAGTCCGGCTTCGGCGGCGTGCTCAACGCCTTCGAGCTGATGAAGGCGATGATCGAGGCGGGCGCCGCGGGCGTGCACTTCGAGGACCAGCTCGCGTCGGTGAAGAAGTGCGGACACATGGGCGGCAAGGTCCTGGTGCCGACGCAGGAAGCGGTGCAGAAACTGATCTCGGCGCGCCTCGCCGCCGACGTGATGGGCGTGCCGACGGTTCTGCTCGCGCGCACCGATGCGGAAGCAGCCGACATCGTGACCAGCGACGTGGACGAGAACGACAAGCCGTTCCTGACCGGCGAGCGGACGGCCGAGGGCTTCTACCGCACGAAGAAAGGCTTCGATCAGGCGCTCTCGCGCGGCCTCGCCTACGCGGAGTACGCCGACATGGTGTGGTGCGAGACGGGCACCCCCGACCTTGCGTTCGCCCGAAAATTCGCCGAAGGCATCCAGCGCAAGTACCCCGGCAAGATGCTCGCCTACAACTGCTCGCCGTCGTTCAACTGGAAGCGCAATCTCGACGACGCGACGATCGCCAAGTTCCAGCGCGAGCTCGGCGCGATGGGCTACAAGTTCCAGTTCATCACGCTGGCGGGCTTCCATGCCCTGAATTACTCGATGTTCGAGCTTGCCTACGGCTACGCACGCAACAACATGAGCGCGTTCGTCGAGCTGCAGCAAAAGGAGTTCGCCGCGGCGGAGAGGGGCTTCAGTGCCGTCAAGCACCAGCGCGAGGTCGGCACCGGCTACTTCGACGACGTGACTCAGACGGTGACCGGCGGCAAGGCATCGACCACGGCGCTGCACGGCTCGACCGAGGATGAGCAGTTCTTCGACGAGCGTCAGGCCAAGAAGAAGGTGGCCTGAGGCGAGCGTGAGCGCCGGCGCCGGCCTGGTACGCGTTCACGAGGCGCGCGCGGACCTCACCGAGGGGGTCGCGCGCGCCATTCTGGCCGGGTTCGACAAGCACTATCGCCTGTTTCGCGAGGCGGCGCGCCAGGCGAAGCGCCACTTCGAGGCCGCGGACTGGGCCGCGATGCGAACACTTGCGCGCGAGCGCATCCAGATGTACGACCGCCGCGTGAACGAAGCGGTCGAGTCGGTGCGCGGGACCTATCCGCAGGCCGAGCGGGACGAGTCTCTCTGGCCGGCGATCAAGCTGGCCTACATCGGCCTGCTGCACGAGCACCGGCAGCCGGAATGCGCCGAGACCTTCTACAACTCGGTCGCCTGTCAGGTGCTGCACCGGCGCTACTACCGCAACGAGTTCATCTTCTGGCGGCCGGCGGTCGCCACCGAGCACCTGGAGGGCGACGAACCGACTTACCGCTGCTACTACCCGAGGGAGAAGGGGCTGCGCGGAGCCCTGCGCGCCATCGTGGCCGATTTCGGCCTGGCCAACCCGTTCGAGGACCTGCGGCGCGACATGCGGAGTGTGCTGCGGGCGCTGCGGACACACTTCCCGCGCCCGATGCGCGTCTACCCGAGCCTGCAGGTGCAGGTGCTGGGGTCACTGTTCTTTCGCAACAAGGCGGCGTACGTGATCGGCAAGATCGTCAACGGCCATCGCGAGTACCCGTTCGTGGTGCCGATCTTGCAGAACGAGCGGCGCGAACTGTACCTCGATGCGCTGCTGCTCGATCCGGACCAGCTGCAGCTCCTGTTCTCGTTTGCACGGGCCTATTTCCTGGTCGACATGGAGGTGCCGGCAGCATACGTCTCGTTCCTGCGCCAGCTGATGCCGAAGAAGCCGCGCGCCGAGATGTACATGTCGGTCGGGCTGCAGAAGCAGGGCAAGACGCTCTTCTACCGCGACTTGCACTATCACCTCAAGCACTCGAGCGACGACTTCATCGTCGCGCCCGGCATCAAGGGCATGGTGATGCTGGTGTTCACCCTGCCCTCGTTTCCGTACGTCTTCAAGGTGATCCGCGACCATTTCGCGCCGCCCAAGGAAATGGACCGGCAGACGGTCAAGGACAAGTATCAGCTGGTCAAGTACCACGACCGCGTGGGGCGGATGGCCGACACGCTCGAGTACTCCCTCGTTGCGCTGCCGCTCGAGCGCTTCGCGCCGGAGCTGATCGAGGAGCTGAAAACCCATGCGGCCTCGTCGATCGAGTTCGAGGGCGACCAGATCGTCATCAAGCACATGTACATCGAGCGGCGCATGGTGCCGCTCAACCTGTATGTCGAGCAGGCCGTGCACGACGGCGACGAGGCCGGCCTGCGGCACGCCCTGGACGAATACGGCAACGCGATCAAGGAGCTCGCCGGAGCGAACATCTTCCCCGGCGACATGCTGCTCAAGAACTTCGGCGTGACGCGCCACAACCGGGTCGTGTTCTACGACTACGACGAAATCGCGTACATGACCGATTGCAACTTCCGCCGCATCCCGCCGCCGACGAGCTTCGAGGACGAGATGGCGGCCGAGCCGTACTGGTCGGTGGGCCCCAACGACGTCTTTCCGGAGCAGTTCGAGCGATTCCTGGTCGCAAATCCCCGTGCGCGAGAGATCTTTCTCGAGCGACACCGCGATCTCACCGATCCCCAGTTCTGGACCGACAGTCAGGCGCGCATCCGCGCCGGCATCCAGGAAGACGTGTTCTCCTACCCCGAGTCGTGCCGATTCAGGCGCTAGGCCCCGCCAGCGGTGGCGGGGCGCTGCCGGCGTACATCGGCCTGCCGTCGTAGAGATTGAGCCAGCCCTTGACGATCCGGTAGATGACCCAGATGCCCGCCGCGCCCGCCACGATCATGCCGACGAACACGATCCATAGGAGCGCGGCGATCCCGAACCAGAGCAGGGCCCACCAGAAGGTGCGAATCTGCCACCGAAAATGCGATTCGAGCCAGCTGCCCCGCACGTCGTCCAGCTTGACGTAGTTGACGATCACCCCGACGAGCGCGGTCAGCCCGGTGAAATAGGCCGCTGCCTGCAGCGCGTACACCACGGCCGTGATCGTCTTGAGCCGCTCGAAAGCCGGGTCATCCGCGTTCATGGTCCCCCTCGGCGTAGAGCGCCTCGGGCCCGCGCTTCGCGCCCCGCACCGCAACGCGCTTGGCGCGGCCAGCCTGTCCCGATTCGATCGCGACGTCGCGCCGGGCCGCACCGAGCCGCTCGGCGATGAACTCGATCAACGCCGCGTTCGCCTTGCCGTCCACCGCCCGCGCCGCAAGGCGCAGCTTGAGCCGGCCGCCGTAGAGCCCCGCCACCTCGGTGCGCGCCGCGCCAGGCTGAACGTGCAGCTCGAGCAACAGCCGGCCGGCGTCCAGGCGATGCCAGGCGCTCAGAAGGCGCCTCCGATCATGGCCCGCAAGCTCCAGATCGGAAACAGAAGCACCTGCAGCAGGATCAGGAGCACCAGCGGCGAAAGGTCGATGTTGGCGATCAGCGGGACGAAGCGCCGAACCGGCCGCAGGAATCGGCGCGTGACGGCGTCCAGGATCGGATACGCCCCCGAATACGGCGCGACCCACGACAGGATCGCCTGCACGACGACCGCGAAGATGAGCATGTAGACGCTGAAGCGAAGCAGATCGACCAGCGCCACCATCGCGATCAGCGCCACCGCCGCCCCCGGCGCGGAGCCGAGATCGCCGCCGCGCAGCGCGAAGAGCAGGTACGTCGCGAGCGCCTGCAGCAGCCACGCCGCCACCGCGGTGGCGAGATCGAAGCCGGCCAGCGGGGGAATCAGCCGGCGCGCCGGGCGCACGATCCAGTTGGTGGCGACGATCACGAATTCGCCCACCTGGCTGCGAAACGACACCCCCAGCCATTGGAAGTGAAAACGCGCGAGCAACAGATAGACGAAAAAGGTCGCGGCGGTGTCGACCAGAAAAGTGATCATTTGCTGCAGCACTCAGCCCCCCTTGCCCATCTCTTCGCCCAGCTCGGCGCCGCGGCGGCTGGCGGCCTCGAGTGCCCGTATCAACCGCTCGGCGAGCCTCTCTTCGGCGAACACGCGCAGCGCCGCCTCCGTGGTGCCACCCTTCGAGGTGACGCGCTCGCGCAGCGCCCGCGGAGCTTCGCCGCTTTGCGCGGCGAGCTTCGCCGCCCCGAGCACGGTCTGCAGCGCGAGCTTGTCTGCCGCCTCCCGCGGCAGGCCGAGCCTTGCGCCCGCCTCGGCGAGCTGCTCGATGAACCAGAAGACGTACGCCGGCCCGCTGCCCGAGACCGCGGTCACCGGGTCGAGCAGCGCTTCGTCGTCGACCCATACCACTTCACCGACGGCGCCTAGGATGCGCGCGGCACGCTCTTTTTCCTCGGTGCCGACTTCGGGCAGCGCATAAAGGCCGGTGATGCCGGCGCCGATCAGCGCCGGCGTGTTCGGCATGCAGCGCACGAGCCTACGGTGCCCGCCGAGCCAGCGCGACAGGTCCGCCAGGCGCAGGCCGGCGGCGATGCTGATCACCAGCTGGGACGCGACTTCGCCGCCGAGCGAGGCGAGCGCGGTGCGCATATCCTGCGGCTTCACCGCGAGAACCAGGGTGTCGGCGGCGAGCATCGCCGCGTCGGGCGCGCCGCTGACCCGGACGCCGTGCTGCGCGGCGAGCTTCTCGCGCGTGGAAGCGCTCACCTCGATCACCGAGATCGCGCCCGCCTCGAAACCCTGCGCGAGCAGGCCCCCGATCAGCGCGCCGGCCATGTTGCCGCCCCCGAGAAAGGTGAGCTTCATGCCGCGCTTCTGACCTTCTCGCGCGGGCCGAAGATCGCGGTGCCGATGCGAACCATCGTCGCGCCCTCCTCGATGGCGGCCTCCATGTCGTCCGACATGCCCATCGAAAGCGTGTCCAGCTCAAGGCCCTCCGCGCGCAGGCGCTCGAACAGCTCGCGCACCGCGCGAAACGCCGCGCGCTGCTCAGCCTTGTCGGAGCTGGGCGCGGGAATCGACATCAGGCCGCGCAGGCGAAGCCGCGGCAGGGCGGCGACGGCATGCGCGAGACCTGCCGCCGCCTCCGCGGCGATCCCGCTCTTGCTCGGCTCGCCGGACAGATTCACCTCGATCAGCACGTTCAACGGTGCCAGCGCGGCCGGGCGCTGTTCGGACAAACGACGCGCGATTTTCTCGCGATCGACGCTTTGCACCCAGTCGAAGCGCTCCGCTGCCGCGCGTGTCTTGTTGCTCTGCAGAGGCCCGATCAGGTGCCACTCGAGCGCGCCTGCCCCCTCCCTTCCGAGCAGCGCGGCGAGCGTCTCCATCTTCTCGAGCGCCTCCTGCACATAGTTCTCGCCGAACGCCCTCTGGCCGGCCCCGTAGGCCTCGGCGATTCGCGCCGGCGGGTGCGTTTTCGACACCGCAAGCAGGCGAACCGAGCCGGGCGGGCGCCCGGCCGCTGCGGCTGCCCTGGCAATGCGTGAGATTACACCTTGCAAATTGTCGCCAATCATTGCGATAATTTTTTGAAACTGCGGGGATTTTCCGCTAGCCGGGTACCTGCCTCACCTCATGGGAGCATTGTAATGGATCTCACCGAGCTGCTCGCCTTCGTGGTCAAGAACAAAGCTTCCGACCTGCATCTGTCGGCCGGGCTGCCGCCCATGATCCGGGTACACGGCGACGTGCGCAGGATCAACGTGCCGCCCCTGGAGCACAAGGACGTGCACACGATGATCTACGACATCATGAACGACGGTCAGCGCAAGTTCTACGAGGAAAATCTCGAGTGCGACTTCTCGTTCGCCGTGCCGAACCTCGCGCGCTTTCGCGTCAACGCGTTCGTGCAGCAGCGCGGCGCGGCCGCGGTGATGCGGACCATCCCGTCGAAGATCCTGACTCTCGAGGACCTCAAGTGTCCCGCCATCTTCAAGGACATATCCGAATATCCGCGCGGCATCGTCCTGGTGACCGGCCCGACCGGATCGGGCAAGTCGACGACACTCGCGGCGATGGTCAACCACATCAACGAGAACGAGTACGGGCACATCCTGACCATCGAGGACCCGATCGAATTCGTGCACGAATCGAAGAAGTGCCTGATCAACCAGCGCGAGGTCGGCCCGCACACGCTGTCGTTCGCGAACGCCCTCAGGAGCGCGCTGCGCGAGGACCCGGACGTGATCCTCGTCGGCGAGATGCGGGACCTGGAAACTATCCGGCTCGCACTGACGGGCGCGGAGACGGGTCACCTGGTGTTCGGCACGCTGCATACGAGCTCCGCAGCGAAGACGATCGACCGGATCGTGGACGTCTTCCCCGCCGCAGAAAAGGAGATGGTGCGCGCGATGCTGTCGGAGTCGATGCGTGCGGTGATCTCGCAGACTCTGCTGAAGACCAAGGACGGTTCGGGGCGCGTCGCCGCGCACGAGATCATGATCGGCACCCCCGCGATCCGGAATCTGATCCGCGAGAACAAGATCGCCCAGATGTATTCCGCGATCCAGACCGGCGCCAACCTGGGCATGCAGACGCTCGACCAGAACCTGCAGGACATGGTCAAGCGCAACCTGGTTTCGCCGGGCGAAGCGCGCGCCAAAGCCCAGAACAAGGACATCTTCCCGGGCTGATCGCCCGGCGCCGGCACACCGGTACAGGAGACATTGCATGGAAAGAGAACAGGCAACCAAGTTCATGTACGACCTGCTGCGCGCGCTGGTTGCGAAGAAGGGCTCCGACCTGTTCATCACGGCGAACTTTCCGCCGGCGATGAAAGTCGACGGCAAGATGACGCCGGTCTCGCAGCAGGCGCTCAGCTCCGGGCATACGCAGATGCTCGCGCGCTCGATCATGAACGATCGCCAGGCCGCCGATTTCGAGGCCCACAAGGAGTGCAATTTCGCGATCAGCCCGGCTGGCATCGGTCGCTTCCGCGTCAACGTGTTCATGCAGCAGGGCCAGGTCGGGATCGTGCTGCGGGTGATCACCACCGCGATCCCGAACTTCGAGGATCTGCAGTTGCCGCCGGTGCTGAAGGACGTTGCGATGACCAAGCGCGGCCTGGTGATCTTCGTCGGTGCCACCGGCTCGGGCAAATCGACCTCGCTTGCCGCGATGGTGGGCTACCGCAACGAGAACTCGTACGGCCACATCATCACGATCGAGGATCCGGTCGAGTTTGTCCATCCGCACAAGAACTGCATCGTGACCCAGCGCGAGGTGGGCGTCGATACCGAATCCTGGGAGGCGGCGCTCAAGAACACGCTGCGCCAGGCTCCGGACGTGATCCTGATCGGCGAGATCCGCGACCGAGAAGTGATGGAGCACGCCATCGCGTTTTCCGAAACCGGCCACCTGTGCCTCGCCACGCTGCACGCCAACAACGCCAACCAGGCGATGGACCGGATCATCAACTTCTTTCCCGAGGATCGCCGCCCCCAGCTGTTGATGGATTTGTCACTCAACCTCAAGGGCGTGGTCTCACAGCGCCTGATCCCGCTCAAGGAGGGCAAGGGGCGCGTGCCGGCGGTGGAGGTGTTGCTCAATTCGCCCCTGATCTCCGACCTGATCTTCAAGGGAGAGATTCACGAGATCAAGGAAATCATGAAGAAGTCGCGCGAGCTCGGGATGCAGACCTTCGATCAGGCGCTTTTCGATCTGTACGAGAAGGGCAGCATCGGCTACGAGGACGCGCTGCGCTTCGCCGACTCGACCAACGAGGTGCGCCTGGCGATCAAGCTGCACGGCAAGGAAGCCAAGGACCGCGACCTCAGCAAGGGTATCGAGCACCTGGACATCGTGTAACGGGCCGCCACCGCTGCCAGAGCAAGACTTTCACGGCGTCTTTCCCTACCTGGTCTCGCCGCTCGACGCCGCCGGCGAGGTGAACGCACGGGTCCTCGCACGCCTTTGCGAGGACCTGATCGGTGCCGGGGTGCACGGCCTCACGCCGCTCGGCTCCACGGGCGAGTTCGCGTATCTCGACTGGCCGCAGCGCCGGCGCGTGGTCGAAGTCGTGGTGCAGGCGGCGCGCGGCAGAGTGCCGGTCGTCGCGGGAGTCGCTTCGACCACGGTCGACGGCGCCGTCGCGCAGGCGCGGGAGTGGGAGCGCCTCGGCTGCAACGGCATCCTCGCCATTCTCGAGGCCTATTTCCCGGTCGCCGACGACGGCGTATACGCCTACTTCGAGGCGATCGCGGGCGCGGTCTCGCTGCCGGTCGTGCTCTACACCAACCCCAACTTCCAGCGCTCGGACCTCAGTCTGCCGGTGATCGAGCGGCTGAGCCATGTTCCGAACATCCGCTACATCAAGGACGCCTCGTTCAACACCGGGCGGTTGCTGTCGATCATCAACCGGGTGGAGGGGAGAATGAAAGTGTTCGCCGCCTCGTCCCACATCCCGGCCTGCGTCATGCTCATCGGCGGCGTCGGCTGGATGGCGGGGCCGGCGTGCGTCGCGCCGCGCCAGAGCGTCGAACTGTACGAGCTGTGCCGCAAGGGCGAGTGGCTGGCCGCGATGGATCTGCAGCGCCGGCTGTGGGGCCTGAACCAGGCGTTTGCGAAGTACAACCTGGCCGCCTGCGTCAAAGGCGGTCTCGAGCTGCAGGGCTACGCGGTCGGGGCGCCGCTGCCGCCGCAGGCGCCGCTCACGGCCGAGGGCGTGGAAGACGTGCGGCGTGCGCTTTCGGCCGTCGGGGCGCTCTGAATGAGCCCGGCCGCCGGCTTACCCGCGATCCCCCCCGCCGAAATCGAGTTCATTGCGGTGCGCGCGCAGGGCGCCGGCGGGCAGAACGTCAACAAGGTCTCCAACGCGGTGCACCTGCGCTTCGACGTGCGCGCTTCGTCCCTGCCGCAACCGGTCAAGGAGCGCCTGCTCGCCCTGCGGGATGCGCGCATCAGCGGCGAGGGGGTGGTGGTGATCAAGGCGCAGCGCCATCGCAGCCTGGAGCTGAACAAGGCCGAGGCGCTCGAGCGCCTGAACGAGCTCGTGCGCCGTGCGGCCCATACGCCACGCAAGCGCAAACCGACCCGGCCCACGCGCAGCTCGAAAATCAAGCGCCTCGAAGGCAAGGTCCGGCGCGGCCGGATCAAGGCGCTGCGGCGCCGGGTGACCGATTAGGCTGTCGGGCGCCGCTCAGGCGTGCCAGTTGTGCCGCACGATGTCGCGCAGCACCTGAAGCTTCCTGTGAAAGAAGTGATCGGCGCCGGGCACCACGAGCACCGGTAGCTCCTGCGGGCGCGCCCAGTCGAGCACCGAGGCGAGCGGCACGGTTTCGTCGCGCTCGCCGTGGATCACCAGCGTGCCGGCCGGCACCGGCGGCACTTCGAAGTTGTCCACCGCGACGCCGACGAGCAGCATGCGCCGCGGCGCGACACGTTGCGCAAGCCGGGCCTGCATCGCAGCACCGAATGAGAACCCCGCCAGGGCAGGCGGCAGGTCGCCGAATTCGCGCATCGCCCAGGCAATCACCGCCGCGAGATCATCGACCTCGCCGCGCCCTTCATCGTAGGCGCCCTCGCTCGCGCCGACGCCGCGGAAATTGGGCCGCAGCGCGACGTAGCCCCGCTCGAGCAGGGCGCGCGCAAGGGTCTGCACCACCTTGTTGTCGAGCGCGCCGCCGAACAGGGGGTGCGGGTGCGCGATCAGGGCGATTCCCCGAGGGGCCGTCTCGGGTGCATCGACAGCGCACTCGATGCGCCCCGCGGGTCCGGCGATGTGCTCGCGCCGGGTCGCCGCGCGCATCAGATCCTGAGCCGCTCGACGACCCGGCCGTGCACGAGGTGTTCCTCGATGATCTCGTCGATGTCGCTGCGGTCGACATAGGTGTACCAGACCGCCTCGGGGTAGACCACGACGCACGGGCCCTCCTCGCAACGGTCGAGGCAACCCGCCTGATTGATGCGCACCTTGCCCGGGCCGGCCAGACCGAGGGCCTTGACGCGCTGCTTGGCGTAGTCGCGCATCTCGCTCGCGCCCCTGGCGTTGCAGCTGACGCGCTCGGCCGGGTCGCGCTGGTTGCAGCAGAAGAAGACGTGCCGTTCGTAGTAAGACATGCGGAGGAATTCTACAGGCAAGCGATTACCCGGCTTCGCGCGGGCGGCGCGTGGCGAGCCAGATCAGGTACGCCAGCGCGACGAATGGCCAGGCCGACGTCACCAGCCTGGTCAGGCCGTTGAAGTTGAGGAACCGTCCCGGCTGCCACTCGCCCAGCGTCACTGCGAGGTAAGGATTCGAGGGCGCCAGGTTGACCAGCACGGTGGCGCCCATCAGCAGAACGGCGGCCAGCACCAGGCGTCCCGCGCGCGGCAGCGCCATCGCCGCAAACGCGGCGACGAGGCCGAGCGCAAGGCCCTGGGCGGCGCCGGGTGTGAGCCAGTCGAAGATATGCTCGGCGCGCACCAGGATCGCGAACGCCACGGTCCTCACCCCCAGGGCGCATGCGAGCAGGCCCACGACCATCAGCCGGATCGGCTGCCTCGGCGCCGCGACGACCGACGCCAGAAGGGCGACGGCCACGAGGTTTGCCGCCGTGGTGAGCGCCTCGATCGAGATGAACAGCATCGCCGGATGGGGCGCGCCCCCCGGCGCGGTGAACAGCCCTCTCAGATCGCCCGCGCCGAAAAGGAGCATCGCCGGGTTGAGCTGGGTGAAGAGCCACAGCGCAAGCACCACCAGCCCCAGATCGGCCTCGTGTCCCGGCAGGAAGGCCTGCCCGCGCAAGCGCTTCAAGGGGCCCTCGTCGAGCAGCCAGGCCGCGAGCCGGGTGCCGAGCGCCGCCCCGACCAGCGCGCCGCCGAGGTTGCACGCGACGTCCACGTTCGAAGGCACCCGCGCCGGCAGAAAGCTCTGCGCCGCCTCCATCAGCATCGACAGCGCGGCGCCGCTCAGTACGGCCGCGGCGAGCGCGTAGCGTCCGCGCAGGCGCGGGTAGAGCGCCAGCACGCAGAAGAAGCCGTAGGGCAGGTAGCCGACGAGATTGGCCACGACATCGAACGCGGTGATGTAGCGCGGCCGCGGGGCCGTCAGGTAAGCGAAGGCCGACAGGCCCTGATCGCTCCACCCGGACAAGGGGTAGAGCGACGCATAGACCACCAGCACGACGTAGACGGCGAAAAGGGAGCGGGCCAGGGGCGACGCGCGCATCGCCCCATTCTAGCCGCGCTACGGCTCAGCGAGCCGCGGCCTGGCGCCGCGCCGCGGGCCGAAGCGACGGCATCAGCGAGCCGATCACCATCCAGGCGACGGCCGCCGCGAACCCCGCCAGCTGCGGCGGAACGAGCGCCTCCGGCGCCATGGCCTCCATCGCCAGCCAGGTTGCCATGCCGAAGGCGATCGATAGCAGCGCGCCCCGCGAATTGGCGCGCTTCCAGTAGAGGCCCGCCACCAGCGGCACGAAGGCGCCGACCAGCGTCACCTTGTAGGCGTTGCCGACCATCTCGTAGATTCCGGAATCCGAATTGAGCGCGAACAGCGTCACGGTCACCGCGAAGCCCGCCACGACCGCCCGCATGGTCCACAGAAACTGGCGGTCGGTGAGGTCCTTGCGCAGAAAGCGCTTGAGCACGTTCTCGGTGAAGGTCACAGACGGTGCGAGCAGGGTACCGCTCGCCGTCGACATGATCGCCGAGAGCAGGGCGCCGAAGAACATGATCTGCGCCAGCTGCGGCGTGTGCGAGAGCACCAGCTGGGGCAGGATGTGCTGCGGGCTGTTCTCGAGATTGGACTTCACCAGGCCGGCATCGACCAGAGAGGCGGAATAGCCGAGATACATCGGCACGAAGGCGAAAAAAAAGTACAGCACGCCGCCTGTCACCGTCGCCCAGACCGATATGCGCACCGTGCGCGCGGAGGTGACCCGCTGGAACACGTCCTGCTGCGGGATGGAGCCGAACATCATCGTGATGGCGGCGCCGAAGAACCAGAGCATGTCGCGCAGCTTGGGTTCGGGCAGGAACTGCGTGCGCCCGGCGGCTTGCGCGTGCGCGAGCACCTTGTGCACGCCCCCTGCCTGCTCGCCGACGAACCAGGCGATGTACAGCAAGCCGACGATGATGACCGTCATCTGCATGAAGTCCGTCCACGCCACCGAAATCATGCCGCCGAACATGGTGTAACCGGTGACGATCACCGCGCCGAGTATGATCGCCAGCGGCATCGCCAGTGCGCCGCCCGAGAGCACGTTGAACACCAGGCCCAGGGCGACGATCTGCGCCGAGACCCAGCCCAGATACGAGGCGACGATCGCGAGGCTGGTAAGCATCTCGACGGTGGGATTGAAGCGCCTGCGGTAAAAGTCGCCGATGGTGAGCAGATCCATCTTGTACAGCTTGGCGGCGAAGAACAGCCCCACCAGGACCAGGCACATGGACGATCCGAAGGGGTCCTCGACGACGCCGCCGAGGCCGTTCTGAATGAACTGCGCCGGAATCCCGAGCACGGTCTCGGAGCCGAACCAGGTGGCGAACACGGTCGCGGTCACGACATAGAACGGCAGGGAGCGCCCCGCAACCGCGTAGTCCCTGGTGTTGTGCACGCGCAGCGCCGCGTAAAGGCCGATACCGATCGAGGCGGCGATGTACAGCACGACAAACCAGACGACGACCGGATCAGCCATAGGCTTGCCTCAGGACAGCAGGCCGCTGAGCTGCAGCGCCAACAGCGCCCCCACAAGCGCAATCAGCACGGCGAGCAGCCCGTTGCGGCGCGCGTTCTGCCTCGCGAGGCGCGCCAGCTCGCGCTCGACAGGAGCGAGCCGGTCCCCGGCGAGGGCGCGGTGCAAGAGCCGCGGCAGTTGTGGCAGCGTCGTCGCCCAGTACGGCGCCTCCTCCCGGACCGCCCGGCGCAGCGCACGCCAGCCTATCTGCTCGCTCATCCAGCGCTCGAGGAAGGGCTTGGCGGTCTTCCACAGGTCGAGCTCCGGATCGAGCTCCCGCCCCAGGCCCTCGATATTGAGCAGGGTCTTTTGCAGCATCACGAGCTGGGGCTGGATCTCGACGTTGAAGCGGCGCGAGGTCTGGAACAGGCGCAGCAACAGCTTGCCGAAGTAGATTTCCTTCAGCGGCCGGGCGAAGATCGGCTCGCACACGGCGCGGATCGCGGTCTCGAACTCGTCCACGCGCGTATCCTCCGGAACCCAGCCGGCGTCCAGATGCGCCTGCGCCACGCGGCGGTAGTCGCGGTTGAAGAAAGCGATGAAATTCTGCGCCAGGTAGTTCTTGTCGGTTTCGGTCAGCGCGCCCATGATGCCGAAGTCGAGCGCGACGTAGCGGCCGTCGTCGGCGACGAAGATGTTGCCGGGATGCATGTCGGCGTGAAAGAAGCCGTCGCGGAACACCTGCGTAAAGAAGATCTCGACCCCGGCCCGGGCCAGGCGCGGGATGTCGATGCCCTTCGCCCGCAGGGTCGCGACCTGGGACACCGGGGTTCCGTGCATGCGCTCCATCACCATCACGCGCTGCGAGCACCAGTCCCAGTAGATCTCGGGCACCTGCAGCAGCGCAGAGTCGGCGAAATTGCGCCGCAGCTGGCTGGCGTTGGCGCCCTCACGCATGAGGTCCAGCTCGTCTTCCAGATGGCGCGAGAACTCGGCCACCACCTCGCGCGGCTTGAGCCGGCGGCCGTCGGCCCAAAGCAGCTCGATCAGACCGGCCGCCGTCTCGAGCAGCGCGACGTCCTTCGCCACCGCCGCCTCCACGCCCGGGCGCAGGACCTTGACCGCGACTTCGCGCCCGTCGTGCAGAACGGCCAGGTGCACTTGGGCGATCGAAGCGCTCGCGACCGGGTCGCTCGCGAATTCCCTGAACACCTCGGCGATAGGCTTGCCGAGCGAGCGCTCAATCTCGGCCAGCGCCTGCGCCGACGGAAACGGCGGCACCTGGTCCTGCAGCTTCGCCAGCTCGTCAGCGATATCGGCCGGCAGCAGGTCCCGGCGGGTCGACAGCACCTGGCCGAATTTGACGAAGATGGGGCCGAGGGTCTCGAGCGCACGGCGCAGCCGCACCGCGCGCGGACCCGCATCCGAGCGCGCGAAAAGCGCCAGCAGGCGGCTATGCTCAAGGTGCGGAACGAGCACGTGCAGCCCGAAGCGCAGCCCGATCGAGAAGATTCGCAGCAAGCGAAGCAGGCGCGACATGGGGCGGCTCAGGTCATGCGCTCGATTCGCTTCTCGAGGCGCTCGATGGCGTCGCGCAATCGGGCGACCCCGGCCGCGAGCGACTCGAGCTCGGGCCGGGGCACGAGAAGGCGCCTTTCGTCGACCGCGTATTCGACCAGGCTGCCGGCGAGGCGCCTGGCCGCATCGAACTGCCAGCCGGCGAATTCCCTCGCCAGGCCGACGATGCGCCTGGCGGCGATATCGCCCACCAGCCGCGAGAGATCTTCCTCCGGCTCCCAGCGCAAGTGACGCACGAGCAACATCACCTCGCTTGCCAGGCGCGCGTTTCCCGTCACCTGCACCGCGCGCATGAAGTGCTCTTCCCCGCGCCCGAGCGCCGCGAGCGCATCCGGCCCGAGCGAGAGCGTCAGCGAGGGTTCGGCGCCGTCGGTCGACGGCGCGACGCGTCCGTCGGCGAGGATCGACAACCTGAGCTCCGGCAACGGAGGCGTCGCGAGCGAGACGGTTGCGCCGGCGAAGGGCGCGAGCCGCTCGCGGGCCCACGGCTCGGCTTCGAGCAAATGATTGAGCGCCGACGCGAAGGGGTAGTCGAGCAGCATCGAGCTATCGGCAAATGCCAAAGCCGCCTTGCGGTGGCTTTCGCGCGTGTCCGGCCGGCCTCAATTCATTCGCTGGATGCCTGCGAGCAGCCAGCCGGAAGCGCTATCTAGCGGTTTGGAAAGGCTCCAGAACTCTTCGAATCCCACCGGCGCGGCGCCGGGCGCCTCCCGCTTCATGCCGGAAAAGCGCACGCTGGCGAGGTTTCGGTTGCCCTGGTTCACCATCTTCACGAGTTCGGCATTGAGTGAGACAAGATCTCCCTGCCTGGCCTGCAGCCGTTCGTAGATCTCAGCCGTCGTGAGCTGCCGGACTAGGTCCAGCCTGCCGAGCTCGCTCGCGACATTCAGCTTCACGAAATTGAGCTTCGCGGCGTGCAAGAACGAATCGGCGTCGAATTCCCCTGCCTTCGACGGCGGCGCCGCGGCCGCAACCTGATAGCCCAGAC
>Ga0316579_10000014_pt1 | contig 39927 bp, 28 predicted proteins | sample J5NA_2_FD_203074 | JGI IMG/M metagenome (GOLD analysis project Ga0316579, IMG submission 203074) | Rhizosphere microbial communities from salt marsh grasses in Alabama, United States - J5-7_160517rDrA | ecosystem: Host-associated > Plants > Roots > Rhizosphere | place: USA: Alabama | collected... | reverse complement strand
GGACGACGTCGACGAGGACGTCCGTGGTGGTCTCGTCCAGGCGGCGCAGGACCCCGGCGTCCTGGCCCCCCTGCTCGCGGGGGAGCAGGGACTCTGCCACCGCCTGCCACGATGACTCGTTGCCGAGGACGAGGGGGTGGTCCAGCAGATCGTGGTGATCTACACCGAGCAGGTCCAGCATGGGCTGGTTGGCCCAGCCCACCACGGGTTCGCCGTCCGGACCGGGGAAGAGGGCCAGCGCGGCCGGACCGCGTTCGGCAGCGGCACGCCACACCGCGATCATGGTTGCGTCGGACGGTGAGATCATGGTCCCGAGCGAGGGCGTTGTCGTGGCCCCGTACGGGGATGGAGTCATGGTCCTGTCCGGGTGCTCGGGCCTTCCGGCACCGGCGGTCCCAGGGTTGCTCGGAGCCACCCGGCACCACCTCCTCCGATCCCTTATCGGACGCCGCGCCGGGATCCTGGAGGGCCGCACGATCCGTTCGGGGAGGGAACTCCTGATCAGCAGCTTTCCAGGATCGTCACGACTCCTGTCCCGTTCCGGGTGCCCATGGCGACCAGCCCGGAACGCGCGTTCCTGCGCCCCATCTCGTCCAGCAGGTCCGTCAGGAGCATCGCCCCCGTGGCGCCCAGGGGGTCCCCCAGGGCGATGGCCCCGCCGTTCACGTTCACCCGTTCCTCGGGGATCTTGAGCTCCCGGACGTACCTCAGCACGACAGCGGCATGGGCCTCGTGCACCTCGAACAGGTCGACGTCCTGCACCGTGAGCCCGGCAAGGAGCAGCGCCCTGCGGGTCGCGGGAACCGTCCCCAGCAGTCGGGCGGGACGGTCCGCTCCGCAGACGGCCGCCGACAGGACTCGCGCACGCGGGCGCATCCCGAGTTCCTCGCCGACGTGGTCGGACCCGACCAGCAGCAGCGCCGCCCCGTCGGCCGGGGCAGCGCTGTTGCCCGCGGTGTGCACGTGGTCGATCCGTTCCAGATGCGGGTATCTGCGCAGGGCTGTCCTGTCGTGTCCCTTCCTTGTGCCCCGGACCGCGTGGGCCGGGGGGAGCGAGGCCAGGAGAGCCGGGGTGAGACCTGGTCTGGGCAGCTCGTCCTCCGCCAGGATGGTCCGTCCGTCCCCCGCCCGCACGGGGACGACGGAGCGGCGCGGTCCCGCGGCGCGGGCCCGCCGCGCCAGTGTCTGGGAACGCAGGGCGAAGGCGTCCACCTGGACGCGGTCGAGTCCCTCCAACGTCGCCAGAAGATCGGCCACGATACCGCCGGGCATCCCACCCGCGAGGTCCGCGGAGGACCGGACCCTGGGAACGGTGCCCCCGTCGGAGCCGGCAGGCACCCTGGACATGGATTCGACCCCACCGGCCAGCAGCAGGTTCTCCCATCCGGAACGTACTTTCTGGGCCGCGATGTTGACGGCTTCGAGTCCCGAGGAGCAGAACCGATTCACTTGCATTCCGGGAAGGAACTCAGGAATGCCTGCCGTCGACACCGCGTCCCGTACCAGGTCGATGCCCTGCTCCCCGACGGGGGTCGCGACCCCCAGCACGAGATCGTCGAGCCGCCGGGGGTCGAGTTCCAGGACCCGTTCACGCAGTTCTTCGACCAGCCCGCGGACGAGGGCCGCCGGGAGGACGTCCCGGAGGGCTCCCGACGCCTTGCCCCGCCCGCGGGGAGTACGCACCGCCTCGAACACCATCGCCTGCGGACCGCCGTCCCGCGCGCCCATGCCGTGTTCCTCCCGCTCGCCACCGATGTAGCCCCACCACGGCAGGGTGCTCGTTGCGTACGGAACCGGGTCCTGAACGGTGGTCGTACCCGCGAAGGACCCCCGCCCGGGCCTGCCGGCCTGAGGACGGCACGCTGAGATCCGGGGGGGCACGGAGCGCGCGTCCTCACGCGCACCGATGGTGCGTCCATCATGTGCCGTATCTTGTGATTGTCAACAGCCGTTCCGCCTTCCCGGAATGCCCGTCGATCATGCATTTGTCAGGGCGGCTGCCAGGGACGGGATACCGGACCGGCGGGCAGGAAGGTGATCCCTCCGACGCGCCGGTCGGGGATGCCTCGGGGAACTCAGAGAGCTTCGCAGGTCGGATCCGTCGGGGCGGTGTTGGTCCCGCTCCAGCTTCCGAGGAACCCGAGCTCTGTGGAGGCTGCGGGGGCAAGGGTTCCGTTCGAACCGGCGTTGGCGATCGTGACTCCTGCCCCGCTCTGGGCCACGGTGCCGTTCCAGGACTGCGTGATCTTCTGCCCGTCCCGGAAGGTGAAGCCGACCCTCCAGCCGGAGATGGCCTCCTGTCCCGTGTTCCTCACCGTGACCGAGGCCTGGAAACCGCCGGGCCACTGGTTGCCCAGGGTGTAGTTCGCCGCGCAGCTGCGCGCGGGCACGGTGGACGTGACGGTGGGGGTCGGGTCGTCGGTGGGATCCTCGGTCGGGGCGGTACCGGAGAGCTCGGGATCCAGCACGGAGAACCAGCGGTCGGCCATCTTGCGGATGCCCGAGCCGTTCGGATGGACGCCGTCGGAGGTGTCCTGCGCGGCGTTCCATCCGGTCCGATGGTCGACGACCTTGATCGGGGAGGCGCTGGTGGTCAGGGGCCTCGCCCAGGCCGGGATGGCGTCGTTGAACTTGGTCGTCCTGCCGGCGCACTCGGGGCAACTGCTCGGCTCCACGGGGATGATCTTGGCAACGAAGATCTTCATCTTCGGGTTGGACGCCCTCATCTGCTCGACGAGGGTCGAGAAGGCGGAGAGGATCTGCGTCGGGGTGCGGTTGCTCCACACATCGTTGGTACCGAGGTGCATGATGACGATGTCGGGACGGGTCGCGCTCAGCCAGGGGGGCAGCTGGTTCTGGGCGGCCGTGTTCGTGGCAAGGATGCCCCCGTGGCCCTCGTTGTCCCCGTCATGGGCGATCCCGCACCCCTGGGACGGCAGGGTCCCGACGAAGTCGATGTCGGTTTGCCCCGCCTGCTGGAGCTGGTTCCACAGCAGCGCGCGCCAGCACCCGGGGACCCCGTGATCGAATCGCCCAGCGGCATGATCCTCACGGGGGCGGGTTCCGAGCGCGCGGGCAGGGCCGGTCCCACGACCAGGCAGGCGAGGGATACCAGCAGGATCGAGAGCAGGACCATGGGACGTGGTTCCTTGCGCATCATCGATCTCCTCGCGACGTCCCGCGGACCGGTCGAGCGGCAGAACGATGGCTGCCGCCGTCACGATCACAGGGGAACCGGTTCAGCAATGGCTTCGGCAGTGGATGTCCAATCCGTACGAAACACTCGAAAATGTATCCACAAAATCGGGATGGTGAACAGGGGCCGGCACGGAACGGATGTACGGTCCACGGGATCCTCGCAACGGATGCGAAAGTTCACGGCACAACGCCCCCGCCCCCACGGACGCGGGCCGGTCCGGCCGGGAAGGACCGGTGAACCGGACGGCCGACCGGAGTAGCCATATCCGGAGAGTGTTCTATACTTTATGAGTGCATTCATCGGTCGGGCTCCGGCCCAACCGGGTTCCTGTCCTGTCCGGTTCCGGTGTCCTGTCCGGTTCCGGCACGGTGTCCGGGGATGCACGACAGGTGGGGAAGTACGGCGTCCGGGGCGGAACAGCGTGCAGGACCTCCGCCGATACCGCGAAGTCGTGATCGATGTCGGGGGCTGTGGTCGGTCTGACGGACTCGTCATCCGTGTCCAGGATCGTGATGGGGTCGGAGATCCTGACCGGAGTCCGCGGTCGGCCGCGTCACCGAACGTCCGGATGATCCACCGAGACGGATCGGACAGGCCGTCCGGACGGCTGAAAGTTCCCGCCGGGTCCGGCGTCCGGCGGGAGACAGCAGAAGACGTGATCGTTGTCGCGCCGCCCACCCCCCGATCCCAGGGCGGCGCGAGGGCCTCGTTCCTCATCCCCGTGTCGAGGCGACGAGGCCGCCCGTCCTTCGCTCCCCCCACGACGGACGGGCACAGCGGGGCTCCACGAGAGGTCCTCCCCGAGGACCGCGTGGAGCCCCGCCCCACGCCCCGCTCGCGAACCGGCGCGTCCCCGCGAGGTGACGGGAGTCTGCTGGCCGGTACCGCCCGAGCACGGGCCGACTTCGCGACCCACCGGCGGGGCGGGCGGATCCGTTCCGATCGTGTCCGGGGCCCTCGCGGACCCCGCGGGAACTCGACCCTGCACGGCAACGACGCCCTGCGGACCCGGGACCGGGTCGCCCACCGTCGGCCCGGTCCCGGACGCGCTCCCGCGGACGGAGCGTGTGAGGAACGGGAGAGGGACAGCGGTCCGGACAAGCCCCCACGACTCGAACGGTCGCCACCGCGACCGCCTGCCTCGCCCAGCAGGAACTGCGGGACCTGTTTCGGGCACGACAAAAACGTGTATGTAAAAATACACACACGAATCAAAAGGTACTTTTGGTGCACCGGCACACATGGTGCCGGTGCGTGAGTGAGCTTGCCACATTGTCGCGATTTTGCAAAGCCCTATCACCGATCGTAACGATAGCCCGGACAAACTGCAGGTCGTCCCTGCTCGAAGTCACGAATAGCTACAGTCATGGCACGCTGCGGGGAGTGCTCCACTCGGACCCGCCAGTCCCGGAGGCAGAACCACCACGGGGCACAGGGAGTACCGGAGCACCGACCGGCTGACCGACCCCAGCAGGAAGGAACGTACAGGGCCCCGGCCGTGGGTTCCCATCACGAGCAGGTCGGCCCCGCGGGAGGCCTCGACCAGCACCTCGACCGCGCAGCCCCGCACGACCTCCAGGATCGCGTCCGGCCTGCGCGGCAGGCGATCCGCCAGGTCGTGCAGGACGGTCTCCTGGTATCGGCGCGCCCTGCCCGTCCTCTCGGCCCCTGCCGAGCCCTCACGGCCTGCCTCCCAGGCCGTGAGCACCCTGAGCACGCTCCCGCGCCGCAACGCCTCCAGCGCGGCCCACTCGGCCGCGCGGACGCTGCCCGCGGACTCGTCGAGTCCCACCGCGATCACACCGAACCCGGCAATCCGCTGCCACGCCATGCCGTCCTCCTCGGCGACGCCGGTCACCGGCGGTCACGGGTTCACCGTGCCCTCCCCGGCCGTGCGACACGCGGGACCAAAGACGTCCGGAGGGGCCGGGGGCTTCGGCCGGATGCGTTCGCCGTGGGCGAGCGGGTCGTGTGCGCGGTCCGGCACGGCGGAGGAGGAGTTCGCGACCCGGAGTCGCGTGAAGGGTCCGGGCCGGTCGCGCGACGGGTTCGAGCGGGCTGCACGTCGGGCTCAGGCGGCGTCGCCCAGGTACACGTCCCAGGCGGGGTCCCGGGCCTCGGCCCCCCGCACCACCCAGGCGGGGCCACGGGGGCAGCCGGGGCGGATCCTCAGCGACCAGCCCTTCTCCTCGGGCGTCCTGTTCCCCTTGGCGTTGTTGCACCTGACGCAGCAGGCCACCAGGTTCTCCCAGGTGTCCTGGCCCCCCCGGCTGCGCGGAAGGACGTGGTCGACGGTCGTGGCGTGGCTCCCGCAGTACCCGCACCGATGCTTGTCCCGACGCAGAACGCCCCGCCGGCTGACGGGCACGGCCCCTGGACGCGGAACCCGCACGTAACGGGCCAGGAGGATCACCGAGGGACGGGGGACGGTGACCGATCCGCCGACGACCGGTCGGCCGCCGTGGGCGACGATCGTCGCCTTCCCCGCCAGGACCAGGACGATCGCGCGGCGGAAGGAGACCACGGCCAGGGGCTCGTAGCCTGCGTTGAGCACCAGGGTGCGCATGAGCCACCCCTTTCTCCTCGGGACGTGCTCCTGGCTGGAGACGTCACGACAGCAATCGACGAGAACGCGTCCGGGAAGCCGCCGGGGGGCCGGCGGCTCCTGGCCGTCCCGGACCCCCGGCGGCCTGCGGTCCCCGGTGGAGCACCCGGGCGCGCTCCGGCGGTGCAGGGGCCGAGGAGTCTGTTCCGAACGGTTCCCAGGACGGACGAAGGCGCCGTTCTCGAGAGAACGGCGCCTTCGATGGATCGCGGCACGCAATGGCCGCAGCGCACAGGATTGTGCGGCGGTCGCGCTCCGTACCGCATCGATCACGATGGCCTCCTGAAGAGGACGACGTCCTGACCGAAGAGTAGGCATGACACGGGCTCGGGGACACCCCTTTTCCCGGGGAAACGCCGATGCCCTCCCGGCGGAGGGCGTGTTCGGGCAGCCGCTCCACGGCGCTGCGCCCGGTCGTGGGCCGCCGGCAAACGACCGGACCCCGCGTTCGGGCACGCGGGGTCCGGTGAGGAAGGTCCTTCAGCTGATGACGCGTCCGAAGACGACGTCGCTCGTCCAGATCTCGCGCTTGGCCACACCGGTCCCCGTGCGACCCGCGTCGTACATCATGTTGTTCCCCGCGTAGACGCCCACGTGGTATGCGGATCCTCCCGAGAGGAAGAAGACCAGGTCACCGGCTTGAGCGCTCGACCGGGAGATCTGACGGGTCGCCTGACGCTGGTCCTCCGCGACCCGGGGCAGGCTGATCCCCAGCTGCTTGAACACGTACTGCACGTAGCCAGAGCAGTCCATGCCGCGGGGACTCGTTCCGCCGTAGACGTAGGGCACGCCGACGTACCGCGCCGCGACGGCGAGCACCGACGACCCCCGGGCCGAGCCGGTCGTGCTCGAACTCGTGCTCTTCTTCGTCGAGGTGCTGGTCTGTTTCGTGGCCGACGTGCCGGTCTGCTGGACGGTGGAGCTCCGGGACTGTGTGGCGGTGCGGGTCGCGGAACGCGAGACGCTCGTGGTCTGCCGTGGGGTCGTGGACCGTGCGGGAGCGACCTTCTTCGGGATGGCGGTGAAGGTGTTCCGCTCGAAGTCAACGGTCGCGCCCGAGGGAGCCGTCACCGGGACCCCACTGAACATGCCGTTCGTCGAGGACGAGTCCAGCATCGCCGTGGTGTTCATCGACGTTGTGCTGGTCGACGCCGAGGCGGACGACTCCGACAGGACCTGCTGGTGGGGTGACGCCACCGGGATCGAACCGGTCTCGGCTGCGGTGCTCGGAGCCGCCTGCGCGGGAAACCCGACGCTGGCGACGAGCCCCGAGGACATCGCGATCACAGCGCCACCGCGTCCGATGGCACCGGCACGGTCGCCGACCGCTGTCGAGAGGGACGTACTGAGGCTGTCGAAGGGGGTGATTGCCCGACTGGGGGCACGATGGCGCCCCGAAGCGCGGTCGTTCACGGCATACCTCTCCGGACGCCTGCGAGGTGAGCTGTCGGGTTCGGGTGGGAGATGTCACCCGGCCGCCTGTGCCTGCCGCTTCGGATCGTCATCGATCCGGGGAAGGTCCGGTCGGCTTCACCCCGAGGAACGCGTCGAACACGTCCCGAAGGTGGTTCCCCCGCCTCTGCCATACGAGTGTGACGTGGCTCCGAAGCGGTGGCAGAGCTCGGCGTCCGCTCGGAGGCTCTCCTGGAGGGAAAGCGGTGACGACGCTACCCGATGCTTCGGCAGCATGTCACACGTAGGTCACGATCCATCAAAAAAAACCGGCGTTTCCCTACTGGCACGAGACTCTACGTGACTCACGGTAGAGAAATCTGTTCGACAAAGAGATGATCCGCCACTTCCCGTGTCACTGCGGTCACTCCCATCTCGCCACGGACACGGAACGTGTCACCGGAACGACACGCAACAATCCGGTCACCGGGACGGGAACGGACGGCGGCCAGCTCCCGGAGAACCGCGATGTGGGTCTGGGCCGGTTCCCCGATCCGGCGCAGCCGGACCGGGACGCCGTCGTCCGCCCGCGAGGCCCCGGACGGGCCGGACGGGGCCTGCGCGACGGCCGGCGCGGCGTCCACAGCCTCGGGCAGGGTCGTCAGTCCCCGGCGGAAGACGGAGATGTCCAGGTGAGGACCGCCCAGCTCGTCCAGTCCTGGAATCGGGTTGCCGTAGGGGGACTCCATCCGTCCCTCAAGCATCCCCAGCAACCGTCCCTCGACCCGTTCGCTGATCACGTGTTCCCAACGGCAGGCCTCGTCATGCACCAGCTCCCACTCCAGCCCGATGACATCGAGCAACAGCCTCTCGGCCAGGCGGTGCTTGCGCATCACCCTCGTGGCCTTCCCGTGCCCCTCGACGGTCATCTCCAGGTGGCGGTCCCCGGTGACCCGGACCAGGCCGTCCCGTTCCATCCTCGCCACCGTCTGGGACACCGTCGGCCCCGAGTGCCCCAACCGTTCGGCGATGCGGGCACGCAGGGGGACGATCCCCTCCTCCTGCAGCTCGAAGACCGTGCGCAGGTACATCTCGGTGGTGTCGATGAGGTCACTCACCTCAGGCGGTCCTCCCAGTTCAGACGGCCGGAGCCCGGCGCAGGGTCCGTACCCCTGCCCATTCTCGGGGCGTCGTGTCCGGACGGTCCACCCGACCTGCCCGAACCCGCCGCGGCGAGCGCCGCCGCCGCGGTGGGACGACCGGTGGAACGGGTGTGCAGGCTCCGCTCCCCACGCCCATGGCCCGAACGTCCTATTGATGACTGAGAGGGGTCCTCTTGATGTCTCGCGGTGAAGGGCACCGTCGTTCCCGGTCAGGGTCCACCGTCCCGCCCGGGTGGGGCATGATGCCCCGGTGACGGACAGGGCCTTCCAGGTCGATCTCCGGGGAATCGTCGATCTGCTCAGCCATCACCTGTACTCCGGTCCCCGGGTCTACCTGCGCGAGCTTCTGCAGAACTCCACCGACGCGATCACCGCGCGCCGTGCGTCCGACGCGGGGTGCCCGGCGGAGGTCCTGATCGTCCCCTCCGACGTCGCGCCCGACGGGCTGTTCCACTGCGTGGACACCGGGACGGGCCTCACCCCGAACGAGATCACCACTTCCCTCGCCACGATCGGGGCCTCGGGCAAGCGGGACGAGCTGGGCTTCGCCCGCCAGGACCACCTGGGCCAGTTCGGGATCGGGATGCTCTCGTGCTTCCTGGTCAGCGACGAGATCGAACTCCTCACCCGAACGGGCGACCGGTGGATCCAGTGGTGGGGACGCAGCGGCGGGGACTACCGCACCCGGCACCTGCCCCGGAGGTCCTCGACCGAACGCGAGCTCGCCCGGCTGTGCGAGAGCTGCGGGGTGACCAGGTCCCCGGGGCCCGGGACCTGGATACGCTTCCGTGCCCGCCACGGTTCCTCGGACTGGACCTCCCACCGGACGGTGACCCGGCTCGCCACGGAGTTCGGTCAGATGCTCGACGTCACCGTCCGGGTCGCCCGTCCCGGCGGTCCCCCGCGCACGGTCACGGACGGCCGGCGCCCCTGGGGACCGACCCCCCTCACCCATGCCGAGCGGCTGGACCGGGCGGAGCAGCTCCTGCGGGTGAGGTGTTTCGACACGATCCCGGTGAGCGTGCCAGAGGCCGGGCTCCGGGGTCTGATCGCCGTCCTGGACGCCCCGACCTCCCCCACGGGTCACCAGTCGCACCGGGTCTACGTCAAGAACATGCTCGTGGGGTCCGAGGTCGCCGGGATCCTGCCGGCCTGGGCCTTCTTCGCCCGTGCCGTGGTCAACGCCGACCAGCTGCACCTCACCGCCTCCCGCGAGGAGCTCTACCAGGACGATCTGCTGGAGAGGGCGCGCTCGGAGCTCGCGGACCAGCTGCGCAGCTGGCTCCTTCGCACGGCCCAGGTGTCCCCCGAGCGCTTCGCCCGGTTCCTGGACCGGCACGAGGCGGGGGTGCGGGCCCTCGCCGTCCACGACGACGACCTGTACCGTGCCATGCTGCCCTGGTTGCGGTTCGAGACCACCCTCGGATGCTGCACGGTCGAGGAGTTCCGATCGGTCTTCGACGAGATCCGCTGCACCGCGACCGTCGACGAGTTCCGGCAGCTGCTGCCGATCGCCGCCGCTCAACAGCTCGGCGTCGTCAACGGCGGCCACACCCACGCGCTGGAGCTGCTGGAACGGCTGCCCCTGATCGACCCGGAGGTCCAGGTCACGCGGGTCCGTCCCGGGGAGCTGGCCTCGCAGGTCGGCCACGTTCCCGAGGGGGACGCCCGCGTGCTGGAGGACTTCCTCCAGGCCGCGGGCAAGGCCGTGTCCCGGTTGGACGTGCAGGTCCGGCTGCGACGGTTCGAACCGTCCACGGTCGCGGCCCTCGTCCTGGACGACAGGGAGAGCCGGCACCGGCGCAGTTCCCGACAGGTGGCCGCGCAGGCGTGCGACGTCTGGGCCGGGATCCTCACCTCACTGGACGACGGCGGGAGCGGCCACGTCGACCTGCTCCTGAACGATCTCAACCCGACCGTGCGCCGGATCAGCCGGCTGACCGATCCCGACCTGCTGGCCCTTGCGGTCGAGAGCCTGTACTGCCAGGCCCTGCTGCTGGGGCACCACCCGTTGAGGCCGTCCGACACCGCGACGTTGCACCGTTCCTTCCTGGAACTGCTGGACCGGGCCGTCGGGTGCGCCGGTGACCAGGAGAAGGGGAACGTTCCCCCCGGCCCGACCGACCCCGAACGACCGGAGGACAGCTGATGCCTCTGACCTCGTCCCAGCTCCTGCAGGCCATCGAGGAGACCGAGCGGATGGCCCCGGGACGCTCCCAGATCCTGCGGTCCGAGGAACTGGTCACCGTCGCCGACGAGGTCGGCGATCCCCGGGCCGCGGCACTCTCCCGCCTCCTGCTGATCAATTCCTACCTGCACGGGGACGAACCACCCAAGATCTTCACCCCGTTCAGCTGGCTGCTGACCCGGTACGACGAGGACCCCGACCGCTTCGCCCCGGAGCTGGTCTTCCCGCTGCTGTGGCACTTCAAGGCCGTGACCTGCCAGCTCCTGGACTACCCCCAGGTCCCGCTGGAACAGGTCGACGGGGCGCTGCGGGACATGGAGGACCGCTACTCCCGCGCGGGACAGGGACCCGCCCCCGTGCTGGGGTCGCGTTTCCGCTTCGCGGGCCACGTGCACGGGGCCCGTGCCGCGGAGCCGGATTACCTGGCCTGGACGGCCGCCGAGCGCACAGACCTGTCCGACTGCCTCGGCTGCGAACCGGCCCAGCGAGCCGCGCACCTCGCCGCGACCGGGCGCCACCGCGAGGCCGTCGAGCAGGCGCTGCCCGTGCTCCGGGGACAGCGTGTCTGCTCCCAGCAACCCCACAGCATGATCCACACCGTCCTGGCGTCGCTCCTGCTCACGGCGGATCCCGGGCAGGCGGCCCACGAGCATCTCCGGGGGGTCCGCCTGATCCGCAGCAGGGAGGGCAGCTCCTCGATGCTCGCCGACCACATCGGGGTCTGCGGCCGGGCCGGCCAGCTCACGCGGGGCCTTGACCTCCTGGAGGAGGTCCTGCACCGCGTCCGTTCCGCCCCCGTCCCGTGGGAACGGATGGAACTCGCCGCCCACGGGACCCGGCTGCTGCGAGCCGTCGTCGAGACGGGCAACGGCGACCTGCCGGTCCGTGCCACCCGTGCCCCCGCGGACTGCCCCCAGGCCGTTCCCGTCCCCGCGCGGCAGCTCCTGCAGGATCTGTCCGAACTGGCCGGGCGGCTCGCGCGCTCCTTCGACGAGCGGAACCGGACCACGGCAGTGTCAGAACTGGTCGAGAGCTGGAAGGACGCGCCGGAACTTCCGTGGATGCCGCTGGACCCCACGGTGTCCCGCCCCCGTCCGGGGTGGAGGGGCTCCTCCGCCGGGCACCCGGCGCCGCCCCGGGCCGCGTCCGCGGCGGCCTCCGGGGCCGCGCCGGGCCGCAGAACGCCGGCCGGCGCGGGGCAGGGGACCGACGTGCTGCTCCCCGGGGCCTGCGAGCGGACACCGCTGGTGGACTTCAGGACGGCACTGGACCGGGTCTGGGCCAGCGGGGCCGTCGACGACGCCGAGCGCCTGTTCTCCCTGTGGGAGCAGGCCCGCGAGCGCTTCCTCGGAACGGCCGACCCCGGCCAGCGGGTGTGGGTCGCGGAGCTGGAGGCCGCCGGGGCACGGCACCGGTCGGCGTCCGCCGGTCCGGAGACCGACGGGGACCTGCTGCGCCTCGCCGCCCGGCTGCAGCGCGAGGTCGGCCTGGAAGGACCGGCGTTGCTGGACGACCAGCAGGCCGTCCTCGTCGACCTGACGAGCGGGCGCGTGCAGGAGGACGAGGCGCTGGCCCGGGTGCGGGGGATCGCCGAGGAGCTGGAGAGCGTCGGGACCCCCGGCGAGATCGGCACCGGCCGGCTCAGGGTCTCCTGGGCGGCCCGCCTGGTCACCGGTCCCGCCGGGGAGGTCCCGGAGGAGGCCGTCCTGGCCCAGCACAGGGCGAGGGCCGCGTTCGACCGCGTCCCGCCGGACGGGTTGACCAGCAGGGAGCGGGGGCGTCTGGCCCTCCTGCGGGCCCAGCTGAGCGACGAGCTCGAGCCGGAGGCCGCCGTCGAGGTGCTCGTGTCCGCGCTGGAACTCGTGCCGGCGGGGATCCGGCATCCCGAACGCGCGGTCGTGCTGGCCGGACTGGGCAACGCGCTGGGGCTGCTCAAGCGCGCCGAGGAGTCGTCGGAGGCATTCCGAACCGCCGCGCAGGACGCGCTGCGGGCCGGCAACCGTTCCCTCGCGGCGTCCTGCTTCGCCTCGACCGGGCACTGCCTGCTCGCGACCGATCCGCCGGGGTCCGTCACGGCCTTCAGCACGGCCGTGCCCCTGTTCGACGAGACGGCGCCGCTGCTGTGGCGGGCCGATGTCCGGGCGAGCCTCGCCCAGGCATTGAGGGTCAGCGGCCGGATCTTCGAGGCGGTCGAGGTCGCGGAGGCCGGAATGGCGATCCTCGAGTCGGACCCTCCCGCCGGTCCCCAGCAGGAGCAGGAGACCGAACGGCACTGGTTCCTGGCCGGTCGCCTGGCCTTCCTTGCCGCGCTGTGCTCGGAGGACCTCGGAGAGCGCGCGGCGGCTCACCGGCTGGCCGCCCGCAGCGCCGAGTACCACAGCCGTCACGGCCGGTACGGGGCCCAGGCCGAGGCCCTGCGGCTCCTCGCCGACACGGCCGACACCCCCATGGAGGCGGCTCCGGCCCTGGAGAAGGCCGCGGAACTCGCGGACGCGGCCGGGGACCCCTGGTTCGCCGCGGGATGCCGTCGGGTCAGGGCGGGGTTGCTGCTGGACGCCGACGGCCCGGTGGCGGCGCTGGCGGCCCTCGCGGAGGCGGCCGACCTCGCCAGGACGGCAGGGACGGACGACCCGCAGGCCCTGGCCTGGGAACAGGCGGCCCTGGCCCAGCAGAGGGTCCGGTTGCTGGCGGAATCGGGCCAGCACGAGGCCGCCCTGGACGCCTGTGCCGGGTTGGCCGACATGTTCAGGACCGTCGATGATCCCCGCAACGCCAGGGAGAGCGTCGGCCTGCAGGCGGAGCTGCTCGCGAGCACCGGCAGGCACCAGGAGGCGATCGATCTGCTGTGGCAGGTCGCCAGGGAGGCGCTCGGGGAACCGGATCCTTTCCAGGCCCGTCACCTCGGCGGGCTCCTTGCCGGTGTCCTGGACTCTGCCGGGGACCCCCAGGGCGCGCAGTCCGCCTGGGAGATCTTCGTCGGGGCCGGCGAGGAGGAGGACCCTCCCCCTCCGGAGTGATCACCGATCACGGGAAAACCCGTTGGCACGCGCCGCCGGTGCTCGTACTCTCGTGCCGTACGGGAAAGGAGGTGGTCCGACAGTGAAGAACCCTCGGACGAGTGAGGTGACGGCGCGCTAGGCGCTGTCCGGACGGGCTGCCCCTGATCCCTGGGGAGTTCCTGATCGGACAACGGTCAGCGACCATGCAGTCACCGAAGCCCACGGGAGCCATGTTTCGTCCGGCATGGCAGTGCTCCGCACGGAGTCGGCCCGTGGGCTCTCTCCTGCCCGGCGAGTGCCTTTCCCCGGCACCCAGTGCCCGGTGCCGAGGTCACCACGGCACGGGCCCGGTCCCGCACGAACCTCCTCGACCCGGCACAGGCCGCTCGGTACGGCACGACCCGGAGGGCGCCGTCCGGAGCCGAGTCGCGCCGGAGCACCGGTCGGTGAGGAAGGTCCGGGAGGGGCCGTTCGGCGGGACATCTCCTCGCCGGTCCGCAGAACGGTCCCTTCGGGACGGGTTCGTTGGATTCCGGCGGCACGGGTGATAGGTGGATGTCCCGTTTCGTCCACCGCCCGACACGCACGGTCGGGACCGGGCGGGGGTGGTCCTCCGACAGGACGTGGACCTGGGACAATGACGGTAGGGGACAGCGTCGTCACCCCCATCGGACGTCCGGCGGACCCGCCGGCGTCACCTCCCCGACCCGCGAAGGCAGGACCGTGACCACCGCGACCGACGCCCCGCAGATCACCATTCCCGACGACCTCAAGCCCGCTGACGGCCGTTTCGGCTGCGGGCCGAGCAAGGTCCGTCCGGCCCAGGTGGCAGACCTGGCCTCCCTGGGCACCTCCGTGCTGGGCACCTCCCACCGGCAGCAGCCGGTGAAGCACCTGGTTCACCGGATCCGGGAAGGAATCTCCGCGTTCTTCCGCCTGCCCGACGGCCACGAGATCGTCCTGGGCAACGGGGGAGCCACCTGCTTCTGGGACGTCGCAGCCTTCAACCTGGTCTCCCAGCGTGCCCAGCACCTGGCCTTCGGCGAGTTCTCCACCAAGTTCGCCAAGGTCACCTCCGGGGCGCCGTTCCTGGACGAGTCGAGCGTCGTGCGGTCCGCCCCGGGCACCCTGCCGGTCCCCGTGGCGCAGGCCGGGATCGACTGCTACGCCTGGGCCCACAACGAGACCTCGACCGGGGTCATGGCCCCCGTCCGGCGCGTGGCGGGAGCCGACGACGGCGCGCTCGTCCTCATCGACGCCACCTCCGGCGCCGGCGGCCTGCCCGTGGACCTCTCGCAGGTCGATGCCTACTACTTCGCCCCGCAGAAGTGCTTCGCCTCCGACGGCGGGCTGTGGCTGGCGCTGCTGTCCCCCGCCGCGCTGGAAAGGGTCGCCCGGATCGCCGGATCCGGGCGGTGGATCCCGGACTTCCTCGACCTCACCACGGCGATCAACAACTCCCGCAAGGACCAGACCTACAACACCCCGGCGGTCGCGACCCTGGCCATGCTCGCCAACCAGGTGGAGTGGCTCAACGAGCAGGGCGGGCTGGACTGGGCCACGGCCCGCACGGCCGACTCCGCGTCCAGGCTGTACGGCTGGGCGGAGCGGACCAGCGGCGTCACGCCCTTCGTCGCCGACCCCGCTGCCCGCAGCCGCGTCGTCGGCACGATCGACTTCGACGCGGACATCGACGCAGCGGCCGTGGCCAGGACCCTGCGCGCCAACGGCATCGTAGACGTCGAGCCCTACCGCAAGCTCGGGCGCAACCAGCTGCGGGTGGCCATGTTCCCCGCGGTCGAGCCCGCTGACGTCCAGGCTCTCACCCACTGCATCGATCACGTGATCGAACGGCTCGGGTGAGGACCGGCAACGCCGATGCCGGTGACGAGGCGCCGGGGACTGATGCCTCCGGCGCCCTGCACCCCCAGGGGTCGCCGGGACGCGACGGCCTGACCAGGTTCGGGTACAGCGGCCTCGCGACGTGGGCCTGGTTCCTGTACGGGTTCGGTGCGGCCCTGCCCCTGATCCGGGAGGAGCAGGGGACGAGCAGGACCGTCATGGGGCTGCACAGCCTGTGCCTGTCCTGCGGCGCGATGCTGGCAGGGCTCGTCGCGCTCCGGCTCGTCCGGCGTTTCCGCCGCCGGGGGACGACCCGCATCGGCGCGCTGGCCCTGTCGGCGGGGACCGTCCTGCTCTGCCTGGCCGACGGTCCTGCGGTCTCCCTGGTCGCCGTGCTGCTGGTCGGCATCGGGGGGTCGTCCATGGTCAACTCGGTCTCCCCCGCCCTGACCGACCACCACGGGGCCGCGGCGGCGGGTGTGCTCAGCGAGGGCAACGCCGTGGCGGCTTCCGTCGGCCTTGTCGCTCCCCTGTGCGTCGGCCTGGCCCACGGTCTGGGGTGGACCTGGCGTCCGGCCATCGGGGCGGTGCTCCTGCTCGCCCTGCTCGTCCTGCACCTGAGCCGCAGGGTTCCCGGTGGGACCCCTGCCGTCGACGGCGTCCCGCCGCCTTGCGGTCGGGGATCCGGCTCGCTCCCCCTGCCGTTCTGGCTGATCCTGGGCATGGTGGTCGCCGCGGTCGGGGTCGAGTTCGCCTGCACCTCCTGGGCCGCCGACCTGCTGCACCAGAGGACCTCGCTGTCCAGCGGAGCGGCGTCCGCCGGCCTGACGACGGTCATCGCGGGAATGGCCGTCGGACGCTTCACGGCGGGGTGGCTGACCCGCGACTTCGCCCCCCGGACGCTGTTGAACGTCTCGATCCTGCTGACCGCCCTCGGGTGGGCCGTGGCATGGGCCTCGACCCACCCGGTCCCTGCCCTGCTCGGGTTCGTGCTGCTGGGTCTGGGGCTGGCCGGGCAGTACCCGCTGGGGCTGAGCCTGCTCTACTCGGCGGCAGGGGCCCACCGCGACCGGGCAGCGGGTGTCCTGTCCGTCTGGGTCGGGGCGGGCGCCGCGCTGAGCCCGTTCCTCCTGGGGGCCGTCGCCGACGCGACCAGCACGCACACGGCGTTCCTCGCCGTACCGGTCATGCTCGGCGCCGGCGTCGTCCTGCTCTCCCTCTCCCGGGGTCCCGCCGACCAGGGCGCCCGTTCAGCAGGAAGCTGACGAGGAGGAACGCACCGGCCAGCCCGACGAGGTACGCGCCGATCCGGACCGGGCCGGGCAACCGTCCCCAACGCCCCGGCAGCCCACCGGACCCGGTCCGGCCCGTCGCCGCACCGGTCCCGTCCGTCGACCCGGGGTCCGGGGCCCCGGACCCCGTCGTGCTCCGGGGCTGCCGCCAGCTCTCGGGAAGGGCGACCCGGAGCAGGGGCTCGCCGGCTCCCTCCGAGGAGACGAGCACGGCGTCCTGCCCGTCGAGGACGGCCAGGCCCTCCCCCTGCGGCTGGTCCGGAAGGCTCAGCTTCCCCGTGGCCTGCCAGTCCTTCACCTCCGCCGTGCCGAGGGGCGGCATCAGGGCCAGGGTCCCGTAGTTCCTCAGCAGCACCCTGCCGTCCGGCAGGACGGCACCGTCGGTGACCAGGGACAGGAAGGTGTCTGCCACGTGCAGCAGGGTCCCGGTGTCCACCTGCCCGGTGGCGTCGGGGCCGAAGACCTCTGCGGGCACGCGATACGCCCGGGCGCGGAACAGTCCCTTGGTCACCACGTGCATGCTCCGGCCCCCGGGATCCACGAGGAGCGCCTCGGCGTCCGTCGCGCCCTGCGGGTAGGTCAGCCGCAGCACGCGCTGCGCCGCGACCGTCGTGCTGGTCAGCCGGGCGGGTTCCGGCACGAGCAGGACGGAGATCTGGCTCCGGATCCCCTCGTTGTCCCCGATGTCACCGACGGCCAGCATCGCCCGCCCCCGGCTGTCCCGGTAGACGGCCACGGCCTCCCAGTCGACCCCCCGGGCCCCGGTGACGGTCAGGGTCGCGACGACCTTCCCGGACCGACCGACGGCGAACAGCTGTCCGGTGTTCCCGGAGTCGTTGTGGGTCCAGACGATTCCCGGATGCGTCGGTGAGACCGCGAGCCCGGATCCCTCGGAGATCCGCGGGTCCGACAGGGGCCGTTCGACGACCCGGGAGGGCTCGGCGGGGTCCGGGGAGCGCGTGCCCGACCCGCCCGTGGGATCCGCCGTGGCAGTGGTTGCCGTGGCAGTGGTTGCCGTTGCGGCGGTCGGGCCGGCAAGGCACGTGCCCAGGACGGCCAGTGCCGCCGCGACGCACCCGCGCGGGACCCGGGCGGAGCGGGTGGCAGGGCCCGCCGGGGACACGACCGGCCGCGTGCCGTCGCCGGGAGGTCCCTGGTGGCTGCTCACCGCGGGATCCGTTGGGCACGGTCCGGGTCCGGGGAGGGACGGCCGGCCCGGTGGGCCGCCAGGACCGGTTCGAGATCGTCGACCAGCAACCGTGCCAGGGCGGGTTCCACCGACCACTGTTCGATCAGCTCCAGGTACTCGTGCACCCGCCGGGGATCGACGCGGGCGGGTGACAGGACCGCGCGGATGAGCGCGTTGCGGGGGGTGTGCCGGGAGTCCACGAACTCGACGACCGCCGCCCGGTAGCCCAGCAGGGTCAGCAGGGACGAACGCAGCGCGTCGGTCAGGACGTCCGCGAACCTCTCCCGCAGGATCGCGTGGCGCAGGACCGCACGGTGGGCCGGCGGTCCGGCGTCCCTGCCGGCGGAGGCCAGCTGACGCTGCAGGTCGTGGTGGCAGCAGGGCGCGGCGAGGACGGCGAGGGCCCCCCAGCGCACCGCGCGGGCCAGGGCCTCGTCCGTCGCGGTGTCGCAGGCGTGCAGGGCGAGGACCAGGTCCACCTCTCCGGGGCCCGGGTCGCTGTGCTCGATGGTCCCCGGCACGAAGGTCAGGCCGATACCGTCGTCCTGTTCCGCGGCGGGCGCGAAACCCAGCCGCCGGGCCAGGGCCGTGTTCCGTTCGGCCTGCTCCGGTCTGCGGTCGATCCCGAGGGTCCGCACGGGGACCGGGTCCGGTGTCCCGCGGGTCAACCACTGGTGCGCTGCGAAGGTCAGGTAGGCGTTGCCGCACCCCAGGTCCACGACCCTCAGCGGGCGCCCGGCGGACCGGGCCGCGCGCACGGCGGGACCGACCACCTGCGCGAGCTGTCGCAGGAAGGCGTCCACCTGACGCCGCTTGTCCGCCCCGGCGCCCAGGACCGTGAAGAGCGGGTCGCCGGGGTCGAGCAGGTGCAGGGCCTGCCGGTCGTGCGCCGCGGGCTGGACGCGACGGCGCGATGTGCGGGTGGTGTGCACCTGGGCCTGCCCCCTCTTGGTGACCCGCAGCTGGACGGTGCTCTCGACGGTCTCGACGTGCCAGTTGCCGAAGGGCTGCGCCAGCAGGCCGTCGACGGCGGTCCGGGTCTCGTCCCCCGGCGCGAGGTTGCGCGTGAGGGGCGCCGGCGAGGGATCCTCCCCCGCGGCCCAGGTGACCATCTGCAGGCACCGGCCGCCGCGCAGGTCCACCGCGCGCAGCTCGGCACGGGCCGGGTCCGGCCTGCCCCGGCGGGTGTGTCCAGCGGCGATCGCCCGGACGAGCCGGCCGGGGTCGAGCAGCAGCGGGCGGAGCTCGGCCAGCCCCTCGGGCAGCGGAAGCGGCATGCGGGCCATCCTCTCAGGGCGTGTTTTCCGAACTCCGCCGACCGCGGGCGGGGGACCCGGGCCAGGGCACGCGTCGCATCTTTCGCGGAGGCCGGCCGGCGGCCCGCGCGCCGGGTCCGTGCAACAAGGGCCTCATCGCCGTGAAAGATCCCCGGGACCACCGTCACGGCGGGTCCCCGGACGGTACGTGGACCCGTTCTCGCTGCTCACAGCGTAGGTGTTCCCCGGGTGACGTACCGGCACGACCGACCCGTCCGTTACCACGGGAACACCCGTGACATCGCGACATTAATCCACTCTTTACACAACACCCCCATGTCACTATCGTGCGTTTGGGAGCGCTCCCAATGGTCCGATATCGGACTCAAGATCACGCTCGGTATCCACCGGCCGGCCCACCGGACGGGTGCCCGCCACGCACCGTGCCCCCCCTACCCCTCAACGACGAGAGCGGGAGACACCCATGCAGTTCCAGGTTCCGCCCCGTCTGCTACGCCGGACGGCAGCCCTCACGATCGCGACGACGGTGCTCGCGTCCGCGGCCGCGATCCAGACGCTGCCCCGGGCGCAGGCCGCTCCCGCGTACTCCTACGGCGAGGCACTGCAGAAGTCCCTGTGGTTCTACGAGGCGCAGCGGTCGGGGAAGCTGCCCGCTGACAACCGGGTCAACTGGCGCGGTGATTCCGGACTCAAGGACGGATCCGACGTCGGGTCGGACCTCACCGGCGGCTACTACGACGCCGGAGACCACGTGAAGTTCGGTTTCCCCATGGCCTTCACCACGACGATGCTCGCCTGGGGAGGGCTGGAGTTCCCCGAGGGCCACGAGCGGGCCGGGCAGACGGACTACCTGCTCCGGGACGTCAGGTGGGCGACCGACTACTTCATCAAGGCCCATCCCTCGGCCGACGTGCTCTACGGCCAGGTCGGCAGCGGCGGACCGGACCACGGCTGGTGGGGGCCCGCCGAGGTCATGAAGATGTCCCGCCCCGCCTACAAGATCACTCCGAGCTGTCCGGGTCCGGACCTGGCCGGCGAGACGGCCGCGGCCATGGCCGCCTCGTCCATGCTCTTCGCCTCGAAGGATCCCGCCTACTCCAGGACCCTGCTGACCCACGCGAAGCAGCTGTTCGCCTTCGCCGATTCCACGGCCGGCTCGGGCAAGGTCTACAGCGACTGCATCTCGGACGCTGCGGGGTACTACCGCTCCTACAGCGGGTCCACCGACGAGCTGGTGTGGAGCGCCGCCTGGCTGTACCGGGCGACCGGTGACGCGTCCTACCTGGCCAAGGCCGAGTCCCGGTACGCGAACCTCGCCACCTCCGGTCAGGGCTCCACGACGAAGGCCTACGCCTGGACCATCGACTGGGACGACAAGTCCTACGGCGCCTACGTGCTGCTGGCGATGCTCACGGGAGAGCAGAAGTACGTCGACGACGCCAACCGGTACCTCGACTGGTGGACGACGGGCGTGGGCAGCGCGAAGGTCTCCTACTCCCCCGGCGGGCAGGCCTGGCTGTCCCAGTGGGGTTCCCTGCGGTACGTCGCGAACACCTCGTTCATGGCCCTGGCCTACTCGGACTGGCTGAAGGGGGACGCGGCCCGCAGGGCCCGGTACCACGACTTCGCCAAGCGCCAGATCGATTACATCCTCGGCGACAACCCCCGCAAGTCCAGCTTCGTCGTCGGCTTCGGCAAGAACCCGCCGCGCAACGTCCATCACAGGACGGCACACGGTTCGTGGACCGACAACCTCAGCGAGCCGGCGCAGAACCGTCACGTCCTGTACGGGGCCCTGGTGGGAGGCCCGGGCAGCGCCGACGACGCCTACACCGACTCGCGCAGCGACTACCAGGAGAACGAGGTCGCGACCGACTACAACGCCGCGTTCACCGGGGCCCTCGCACGCCTGACGGACGAGTACGGGGGATCGCCGCTGGCGGGGTTCCCCGTCGCGGAGCAGCCGGACATCCCCGAGATGGTCGTCGAGGCGTCGGTCAACGCGGCGGGGACCGACTTCGTGGAGATCAAGGCGATCGTCCGGAACCGTTCGGCCTTCCCTGCACGGGCCCTGACCGACGGCAGCATCCGGTACTACTTCACCCTGGACTCCGGCACCTCCGCCTCGGACCTGAAGGTCAGCTCGGCCTACAACCAGTGCAAGGCCCCGAAGGGTCCGACCCGTCTCTCCGGCTCGGTCTACTACGTCACGATCGACTGCTCGGGGGAGTCCATCCAGCCCTCCGGGCAGTCGGACCACCGCCGGGAGATGCAGTTCCGGATCGCCGGCACGAAGACCTGGGACAACAGCAACGACTGGTCCTACGAGGGGATGCCGACGGCCCCGGGCAGCACCCCGGCGGCCACCGACAGGATCCCCCTGTACCGGGGCGGGAACCTGATCGCCGGCAGCGAACCGACCTCCACCGGGACGGATCCGACCCCCAGCGGTTCGCCGACCCCCAGCGACTCGCCGACCCCCAGCGGTTCGCCGTCCCCCGGTCCGTCCCCCACCTCCGGCACGTGCTCCGTCACGCACCGGGTGGACAACTCCTGGCAGAGCGGTTTCACGGCCACCGTGACCATCACCAACGGCACGGCAGCCCTCTCCTCCTGGAGCCTGGTGTGGAACGCGGGTGGGGACGTCGCCGTCACGAACGCCTGGGGAGCGCATGTCACCCAGAGCGGCCGGACTGTCACGGCCGAGGCGCTGTCCTGGAACTCCTCGCTGGCGCCCGACGCATCGGTCTCCTTCGGGTACCAGGCCACGGGCGCCGCTGACGCGGCCATGACCGGTTTCACCCTCAACGGCCGTTCCTGCACCTGAAGAAGAGCCGGCTCCCCGGCGCACAAGACCGCCGGGCCTCCCGTTCCCGCCGTCGGGGGCGGGAGGCCCGGTCTCCAATCCCCGTCGTGATCACCGACGGGTCCGTATCTCCCGGCCCGGGATCGTCGCCGGTCCCGGATCCGGGTCGGCGCAGGCACCACAACCCCCGCCACGAAAGGAAGCAGTCGGTCATGAGATCCCTCAGGCTGCACCGACCGCGGTTCCGCCCACGCCGCAGCATCGCTGCCGGCGCGGCGGGCGCGGTGTGTATAGGTCTGGTCCAAATCGCGGCCATCGCGACCCCCGCGGAAGCGGCCGTTTCGTGTTCGGTCGACTACAAGATCGAGAACTCCTGGTCCACCGGGTTCCAGGGCGGGGTGACCTTCACCAACCACGGTGACGCCCTCTCCTCCTGGTCCCTGACCTGGACCTTCGCGAACGGCCAGAAGATCACCCAGGCCTGGAGCACCGACTGGTCCCAGTCCGGTTCCAAGGTCACCATGAAGAACAACTCGTGGAACGGCAACGTCCCCTCGGGGGGCACGGCGTCCTTCGGGTTCCTGGCCTCGCTGTCCGGCTCGGCCAACGACGTCCCCACCGACTTCGCGATCAACGGCACCCGGTGCCGGGGTGCCAACCAGCCTCCCGAGGTCAGGCTGACCGCCCCGGAGAACGGTGCAACGGTCTCCCTCGGCAAGGCCGTCGCCCTCCAGGCCAGTGCCAGCGACGAGGACGGCACCGTCGCCGAGGTCGAGTTCTACGCCGACGACGAACTGATCAGCAGCGACACCACGAGCCCGTACACCGCCAGCTGGACGCCGGAGAAGGCCGGCACGGTGGTGCTGACGGCGAAGGCCACCGACGACAAGGGCGAGAGCACCACCTCCGACCCGGTCACCGTGACGGTGTCGGCCGGCCCGAGCGTCGTGGCCAGCCCGGCCTCGGTCTCCCTGGTCCAGGGGGAGAGCGCGACGGTCGCCGTGAAGCTCTCGGAGAAGCCCAGCTCGTCGGTGTCCGCCACGGCCTCCCTGGTCGCGGGTGCCTCGGACTTCTCCATCGACAAGACGAAGCTGACCTTCACCACGTCGAACTGGAGCACCGCTCAGAACATCACGGTCTCGGCCTCCGACGCCTCGGAGGACGCGACCGGGACGATGCTCGTATCGGCCCAGGGCTGGGCCCCCGCCCTGGTCGACCTCAAGGTCGTCTCCTCGACCGGCGGCGACTACGAGCAGAAGTTCCTGCAGCTGTACGACAAGCTGCACGACTCGGCCAACGGGTACTTCAGCCCCGAGGGCGTCCCGTACCACTCGGTCGAGACCCTCATGGTCGAGGCCCCGGACCACGGCCACGCGACCACGTCCGAGGCCATGAGCTACTACCAGTGGGTCGAGGCCGAGTACGGCCGGATCACGGGTGACTGGGCTCCCTACAACAAGTCCTGGGAGATCACCGAGAAGTACATCATCCCGTCGAACGAGGACCAGCCGACCAACAGCTTCTACAAGGCGGACGACCCCGCCACGTACGCGCCGGAGAGCCCCAACCAGGAGGACTACCCGGCCAAGCTCGACGACGGTGTCGCGGTCGGCAAGGACCCCATCGCCGGTGAGCTGAAGTCGGCCTACGGCACCTCCGACATCTACGGGATGCACTGGCTGCTCGACGTCGACAACACGTACGGCTTCGGCCGCTGCGGCGACGGCAAGACCAAGCCCGCGTACTTCAACACCTACCAGCGCGGTTCCTCGGAGTCGGTCTGGGAGACCATCCCCCAGCCGTCCTGCGACAACTTCGCCTTCGGTGGCAAGAACGGGTACCTCGACCTGTTCACCGGTGATCAGAGCTACGCCGAGCAGTGGAAGTACACCAACGCCCCCGACGCCGACGCCCGCGCCGTCCAGGCCGCCTACTGGGCGCTGAAGTGGTCCAAGGCCCAGGGCAAGCAGGCCGACGTCAAGGACAGCGTCGCCAAGGCCGTCAAGATGGGCGACTACCTGCGGTACGCCATGTTCGACAAGTACTTCAAGAAGATCGGCGACTGCACCAGCCCGTCCTGCCCGGCCGGTACCGGCAAGGACGCCTCGCACTACCTGATGTCCTGGTACTACGCCTGGGGCGGCGCGCTCGACACGAGCGCAGGCTGGGCGTGGCGGATCGGTGACGGCGCCAACCACCAGGGTTACCAGAACCCCCTGGCGGCCTACGCGCTGTCCAAGGTCACCGACATGAAGCCGAAGTCCTCGACCGGGCAGGCGGACTGGGCCAAGAGCCTGACCCGTCAGCTCGAGTTCTACCAGTGGTTGCAGTCGGCCGAGGGCGGCATCGCCGGTGGCGCGACGAACAGCTGGGACGGCCAGTACGGCAAGCCCCCGGCCGACGCCAGCTCGACCTTCTACGGCATGCACTACGACTGGCAGCCCGTCTGGCACGACCCGCCGAGCAACCGGTGGTTCGGGTTCCAGACCTGGTCGATGGAGCGGGTCGCGGCCTACTACTACGAGACCGGCGACAGCACCGCCAAGAAGATCCTGGACAAGTGGGTCCCGTGGGCCCTGAAGAACTCGAAGGCCGACGGCAAGACCTTCGAGATCCCGTCCGACATGACCTGGAAGGGCCAGCCGGAGCCGTGGACCGGGACGGCCAAGACCAACTCCGGCCTGCACGTCACGGTCGACACCTTCAGCCAGGACGTGGGCGTCGCAGGCTCCCTGGTCAAGACCATGGCCTACTACGCGGCCAAGTCCGGTGACAGCGCTTCGAAGACCTTCGCCAAGAACCTGTTGGACGCGCTGTGGCTGAGCCAGGACGAGAAGGGCGTCGTGGTGGACGAGGTCCGCAAGGACTACGACCGCTTCGACGACAAGGTCGTCGTGCCCAGCGGCTGGAGCGGCAAGATGCCGAACGGCGACAAGATCGACTCCAGCTCGACGTTCATCTCGATCCGCAGCTTCTACAAGAAGGACCCCGACTACCCCAAGGTCGAGAAGTACCTCAAGGGTGGCGAGGCCCCGACCATGCGGTACCACCGGTTCTGGGCTCAGGCGGACGTCGCCACGGCCCTCGGTGTGTACTCCGAGCTGTTCGAGAAGTGATCGGACGGCTGTCCGAGAAGTGACAGGACACCGGCCGGGTGGTCGCCCCTCCACCCGGCCGGTAGCCGCCGGGTCCGCACCGTCCCGGCGGCGATGACCGGTCCGGACGGGACCACCCGGGCTCCGGGTCCGTCCCGACCGGACGACACGGCACCGGCCGCGGCGATCCGTTCGCCGCGGCCGGTGCGCCGTTCCCGGGCGTCACCCGTCCGCCGGCCCGGGCCGGCCCTCAGGTGAGGACCAGGTCGCGCCGCCGCAGCCCGGCCAGTCCCCCGGCCATGAGGGCGGCGGCCAGGCACGCCAGCAGGACCACCGGGGTGGCATCGAAGGGATCGACGGGGACGCGCGGAACGTGGTCGAAGGGCGAGACGCCCAGCACCCAGCCGGGCAGTTTCATCGCCGGGCCGATGAAGGCGATCACGAAGCAGGTCCCCAGAGCGCTCCACCCCAGGGCCGTGGCCCGGGAGGACCACCCGTGGCACAGGGCCGGGATCCCCGCCAGGACGAGCGCCGCCGGAACGTGCGCCAGGGAGGCCACCGTCATCCGGCTGATCTGCCCGGGGTCGTCGATCGTCATGGCGTAGGTCAGGCCCATCCCGAACCCGCCGGCCGCAAGGACGACGACCGTTCCCATCACCGTTACCGTCAGTGTGCCCAGTACCCAGCGGGACCGGGACAGGGCCGTGGCCAGCAGGGGCTCGACCCGTCCCGCCGCCTCCTCCGATTGCAGCCGGACCACGGACATCACCCCGAAGGACGCGGCGAGTAGCCCGAGGGTCAGCAGCATCATCGCGTAGTAGGCGTCGATGACGTCGACCCCCTCCGCCTCGATCATCTTGGCGAGATCGGGATTCTCGTCGATCATCTTGCGGATCTCCTTGCTCATCGACCCGACGAGCGCCCCGGTGACAGCGGTTCCCGTGGCCCAGGCCATGATCGTGGCGCGTTGCAGGCGCAGCGCCAGTCCGGTGGCCGTCCCCAGTGACCTCGCGGCCGTTGCCGGGCCGCGCCTCGCCGCGAACAGCCCGGACCCCAGGTCGCGGTGGTCGGTGAGCACGAAGGCGAGCAGCAGCAGGGCCACGGCCCCGACGAGGACGATCGCCAGCGGCCAGGGCCTGTTCTCCCCGTACACGTGGGTGCCCTGGGCCCATCCGACGGGGGAGGACCAGGTGATCCAGGTGTCGCCGACGTCCCCGATCCCCCGCAGGACGTAGGCGGCGATGAGCAGGCCGACGGCGTACCCGCTCGCGCCACGGGCGTGGGGGGTCAGCTGCGCCGTCACCGCCGCGGCCGCTGTGAAGAACAGGCCGACCGCCACCAGCACGCACCCCTGGAGGAATGCCTCGTCCCCCCGGGAGGAGTCGATCCAGTACAGGCTGGTCGCGCTGCCGAGGCCGGCCAGGACGCAGGCGGTGCCGACGACGACGACGGCGGCGAGGGTGGGGGCGTGACGTCCCAGGGCCCCGGCACGCAGGAGTTCGGTACGCCCGGCCTCCTCGTCCGTCCTCGTGTGCCGGGTCATGAGCAGGACGGCCATGAGGCCGATGCCTATCACCATGACCAGGTTCGTCTCGTACAGGCAGATACCGCCGTAGGTGTCCAGGGCGATGGGCGGGCCGCCCATCATGATGCTGGCGGTGCTGCTGGAGAGTGCCTGCTGGTAGGTGACGAGGTCCTCGTGGGTGGGGTAGTTGTGCTTGACAGCGACGACGGACATCCACATCAGCCAGACGAGGACGGTGACCCAGACCGGCAGGCGGACCCGGTCCTGGCGCACGTACAACCGGATCATCGCCCCGGTCCCGGTGAAGGCGGTCATCGATCCGTCTCCCCGGTTCCCCCGGCCGACGGGGCGGTCTCGGGATCGGACAGGTCGTCCCCGTACTCGCGCAGGAAGAGCTCCTCCAGAGTCGGCGGGTGGCTCACCAGGGATCGGATCCCCAGCCCGGACAGGAAGGCCATGGCGTCGCCGAGGTTCGCCGGGGCGACGGTGAAGGAGACCTTCCCGTCGGCGCGGTCGACGTCCCGGACACCGTCGATCCTCTCCAGCCCCTCGGCGGGCCGCGCGGTCTCGGCCTGAACCATGGTACGGGTCAGGTGCCGCAGGTCGGCCAGGGTCCCGCTCTGCACGACCCTGCCGGAACGGATGATGCTCACCCTGTCGCACAGTGCCTCGACCTCGGCGAGGATGTGGCTGGACAGCAGCACGGTGCGACCCTCCTCCTTGGCCTGCGCGATGCAGTCCTGGAACACCATCTCCATGAGGGGGTCGAGCCCGGAGGTGGGCTCATCGAGGATCAGCAGCTCGACATCGGCGGACAGCGCCGCCACGAGGGCGACCTTCTGCCGGTTGCCCTTGGAGTAGCTGCGTCCCTTCTTGGTGGGGTCCAGTTCGAAACGTTCCAGCAGCTCGGCCCGCCGTCGGGGATCCAGCCCGCCACGGAAACGTCCCAGCAGGTCGATGGCCTCGCCTCCCGTCAGATTGGGCCAGAGGTTGACATCGCCCGGGACGTACGCCAGCCGTCGGTGCAGGGACACCGCCTGCTTCCACGGATCGGCCCCGAGCAGATGGACCGATCCGCTGTCCGCTCTCAGCAGCCCGAGGAGGACCCGGATGGTCGTCGACTTCCCCGAACCGTTGGGTCCGAGGTATCCATGCACCTCACCCGTTTCGACCTGCAGATCCAGCTCGTCGAGGGCGACGGTGCTCCCGAAGGTCTTGGTGAGTCCCCTGATGGAGATGGTTGCACCCATACAGACGAGCGTACACAGTATTCACACATGTATGAAACTACTGACTACTACAATGAGAGACGTCGGGTACGGGTCGAGCTGGGAGAGCACTTCCTGACGCAACGCTCGGCATCTCTGGAGGACACGCGTGTATCGGCAATCGCCCAACAGCCCCGGGGGAACCCCGCGCCCCGAGGCAGTTGAGCAGACAGAGCCCCGGAACTTCGCCATGACGAACGCCCTGGCCAGGGACGACGACAGCCGGCAGGAGGACCTGCTCCACGCCGTCGAACGGCTCACGCAGTCCCTGGAGCAGAACGGGATACCCCGGATGGCGGCGAGGGTCTTCGCCTTCGTCCTCGCGGACGACGCCGACCGGTACACCGCGGCGCAGCTGGCCGAGGGGCTGCGCGTCAGCAACGCCGCGATCTCTGGTGCGGTGCGGTACCTGGTCGACACGAGCCTGCTCTACAAGGAACGCAGGCCCGGGACCCGGGCGGACCTGTACAGGATCAACGACGAGGACGTCTGGCGCACGATCATGGTCGCGCAGCTCTCGGCGCTGCACGAGTGGGACCAGAGCCTCGACGAGGCCCTGGGGATGCTGGAGCCCGGGTCCCCCGGGGCCCGCCGTCTGCTGGAGACCCGGGAGTTCTTCACCTTCCTGCGGATCGAGATGTCCAGGATCGTGAATCTCTGGGCGACCCGCCGCCGGGAGCTGTTCGGATCGGAGCACCCGGCGGCGGAGTGAGGCGGGTCCGTCCGCCACATCCGCCGCCGGGTTGCTCGCGCGTCGTGCTGCGGCCGGGACGGCCGGAGGGTCAGCGGAAGATCCGCAGATCGATCGATTCGGCCGTGGCCCGGTACCCGTCGGTGTTCGGGTGCAGGTGGTCACCGGAGTCGCAGGCGGGCAGCGGGCGGTCCTGCGCCCCGGGATCCCTCATGGCCCGGTCGAGGTCCGCGACGGCGTCGACCTCATCGGTCGTGCGGATCCACCCGTTGACGGCCTGGCGGTGGCGTTCCCGCGAGGGATCGAAGCAGCCGCTGTCGCACCCGCAGGGGGTGATCGTGGCCATGGCGACCCGCGGTCCGGCGTCGTGGGACTGCACGGCGAGTCGTTTATCCCGTCCGCCACCACGACCCACCGGACGTCCGTCTGGGCCAGGACGTCGCGCCGGTAGTTCCTGGAGCCGGGCGGCCAGGTCGTCGGTCCACCGGCGATTGCCGTTCCACGTGGAGTAGGCGCATCGGTGGTCGAGTCCCCGAGCGCGACGATGCTGCCCGGGCCGGAGGCCGTCCGGACGACGTCCCGGCCGTTCAGCCAGTACCCTACCGTCAGTCGCGTGTCGAACGATTCGGCGGACTCCTCGCCGACGTGCCCGCCCCGCGCGAGGAAGGACACCTGGTTGGCACTGGCGTGCCCCGTGACGGTCGTCGGGGCGGAGGGGACGGCCAGGTCGACGGCAAGGGTCCGCACGGGCAGGTCGACGGGGTCGCTGACGGCGCTGCCACCGGCCGCAACGGTCGTTGCCGGCCGCCGGCCGAAACGGACCTCCCGGCGACTCCCGGGGACCAGCGCCGCCGACGAGGCCGAGGCCGCGATCCCGACGCCCACGGCGGTGAACGCCTGCGGCTCTGTCCCGAAGGTGTTGGCGAGGCGGATCCTCAGACCGGACCCGCCGAGGGTGGGATGCACGAGCAGGCGCGGGGTGGTCCCGGAGAAGTCCGGGGAGTCCACCGCCGTTGGTCGCTCGCCGTCCGCGCTCCCGACCCGGTCCCCTCCCCCGCCTTCCGTCCCCCCACCAGACCGACTCGAAGTGGGGAATCGACACCGTTCGTGAGCGAATGACGTCGGTTCCCCACTTCAAGGCAGGACGTCCGGGGGGCGGGGGTTCAGATGCCTGGGTCGCAGGTGCCGGCGGACACGCCGCCGAGGTCCTCCTTGGCGATGACCCACTGGGAACCCTTCCGGACGGCCTGGGCCACGCGGACCTTGGACACGCTCGTCGAGTCGTTCACCGTCTCGCCGTCCGCGTCGACGATGCGCAGGGAGTCGTTGACGCAGCCGCGCAGGACCGCCTCGTCACCGGTGACGTCCACCTGGATGACCCCGGCCTTCATGAGGCCCACCATGAACGTGCCGTTCTCCTTCAGGTTCGCGACACCCTCCAGGAGGTCCTGCGCAGCGGTGCCGGTCGAGACGGTCTTGATGGCGGGAACGCCCGGGTCACGCCGGTTCCAGGCCTGCAGGCGCGCCCGCCAGTAGGTGGTCCAGGCCGCGCCGACCGCGGCCTCGTCCTCGTTGCGGGTGGTGACGGTGCCGACCTTCAGACCGGCACCGATTCGGCCCGGGTCCCCGGGTTCGTACCCCACGTCCGTCGGCGACACAGCTTCGAACGTCCGGGTGTCGGCCGAAGAACCGGCTGCTTCCGTGGAGCACCCGCACAGCGCGAGTACGAACAGGGCGGTCGGAGCGGCAACAATCCTGCGTATCGTCATGAAATTCACGAAATCCATTCCCGACCGGGCCTGCCGGTCGATAGATCCTGACCGACATTCCCCGGCGGTTGTTGACAACGCTATCCGACACGCCGCAGGACACTCCGGACATGAACGGTATGCACGCCCATAAGGGATTCACATGTTGACTCATCGTGATACTCCGTTGACTGATTCGGAATCTGCCGGCCTCCGGTTCACCCGTCCGGCTCCCGGCGGCGTCACGTGCCCGCCCCCTGCGGGGCCGGCGCGGTGCCCGTCCGCCGTCCGGTCCCGGCGGAGAATGCTGGAGTGACCGCGACACCGCCCACCACGGATCCGCGCCCCCCCGACCCCTCCGACGGCACGCGGGGATCCGCGCCCCCCTGCCCCGCGGCGGACCGGCGCCGCACGATCGGGGAGATCTGGATCGTGCTGGGACTGTCCCTCGGACAGTCGGCGGTCTACTCGATCATCAGTCTGGTGGGCAAGCTCACGGCCGGCAGGACCCTGGCCTCGCAGAGCGCGACCCTGAACGACTCGGTCAGCCCGCGGCCCTACCTGGACCTGAGCTACCAGCTGGCCGGGATCGCCTTCGCCGTGCTCCCGGCGCTCCTCGCGCTGTGGCTGCTGTCCGAGCCCGGCCGCCGTGCCCGCCACCGGCTCGGTCTGGACGGGCGCAGGCCCGGTCGGGACCTGGCCGCCGGTGCCGGGCTGGCCGCGCTGATCGGACTGCCCGGGATCGCCTTCTACGTGCTGGGGCACGCCCTGGGCATCACGGCGACGGTCGTCCCCTCGGCCCTCGCCCCCCACTGGTGGACCGTGCCCGTGCTCCTGCTGCAGGCGGTCAAGAACGCCGTCGTCGAGGAGGTCGTCGTCGTGGGCTACCTCGTGACGAGGCTGCGGGGGCTGGGGCTGGGCACCCCCGCCGTGTTCGCGGCCAGTGCCGTCCTGCGGGGGTCGTACCACCTGTACCAGGGGTTCGGGCCGTTCCTCGGCAACGCCGTCATGGGACTGGTGTTCTGCGAGTACCACCGCAGGCGGTCCCGGGTCATGCCGCTCGTCGTCGCCCACACCCTGATCGACGCGGTGGCGTTCGTCGGGTACCAGTACTTCTACGACGCGCTCGCACCGGTCCTGCGCCTGCCCTGACCGCGAGGCCGGCCGGGTCCCGGCTGCTTCAGACAGCGGTGAGGGACCCCTCCGGTCGCTGTCCGGGCCCTTCGCACCCCTCCTGGCGGCGCAGGAGGAACAGGCCGACGCCCCCCACCGCGATCGCCGCGACGGCCCCCGTGCCGATCGACCACCGGGCGCCGTGTTCCTGCCCGATCCATCCCAGCAGCGGGGAGCCCAGGGCACTGCCACCGAAGAAGACGGCCGAGTAGAGGGCCATCATCCTGCCGCGGAGTCCGGGGGCGGTCCCGATCTGCAGCACGGCGTTCGACGCCGTCATGAAGGTCAGGGCTGCCGCCCCCACGGGGATCAGGCAGAGCGCGAACACGGTGTAGGTCGGGGCCATCGCGGCGAGGCCGGCGAGGCAGCCGAACAGCACGACGGTCCGGGCGACCAGGACGGGACGAGGATCCCGACGGCGCGCCCCCAGGAGCGCACCGGTCAGGGATCCCACCGCCATGATCGATCCGAGGAGACCGTACTCCCCCGCCTGGCGGCCGAACTCGAGTCTGGCCATGAGAGCCGTGGTGAGCTGGAAGTTCAGGCTGAAGGTTCCCGCAACGCCGACGATCAGCATGGTGACGGCGATGTCCGGCCTGCTGCGCAGGTGGCGCAGCGCGGCGAACCGCTGCCGCCGTTCCCTCTCCTCCCGTTGCAGGGGCAGCAGGTCCGACGGGTTCATCCGCAGGAGCGAGCCGACCACCGCGACGAACGACAGCGCGTTGAGCAGGAACACCGGACCGGTTCCCAGCCAGTGGATGAGGACCCCCGCGAGTCCGGGGCCGATGAGCCGGCCGCTGTGGAACGAGGCGCTGTTGAGGCCGACGGCGTTCGAGAGGTACTCGTGGGGAACCAGTTGGGTGACGAAGGTCTGCCGGGCCGGGGCGTCGAAGGCCGAGACGACTCCCAGGGCACAGGCCAGCACGTACACGTGCCACAGCCGGGCGAGGTCCGTGACGACGAGCAGGCCGAGGACCCCCGACAGCGCCCCGGAGAGGGTCTGGGTGACCAGCAGCACCCGTCGGCGGTCGAAACGGTCCGCGATTCCCCCGGTGACGGGGGCCAGGAGCACGGAAGGGGCGAACTGCAGGGCCGTGACGACGCCGACGGCGACCCCGGAGTCGTCGGTGAGCTCGGTCAGCACCAACCAGTCCTGGGCGATCCGCTGCATCCAGGTACCGATGTTCGAGACGATGGCGCCGGCGCTCCAGAGCCGGAATCCCGCGAAACGCAAGGACTGGAAGGTCGGGCTCACGAGGCGGCGATCCGGCGGAGGATCCCCACGGCTTCGTACAGGACCTGCCGTTCGGCGGGGTCGAGGTCCTCCAGCCGGCGCGCCAGCCAGGCATCGCGCCGTTTCTGGGTCTCCCTGACGGTGTCCCGGCCTGCGTCCGTCAGGCGGATGAGGACCTGGCGCCGGTCCTGCGGGTGGGTGTCCCGACTCACGAGCCCCTGATCGGCCAGGCAGGACAGCACCCGTGTCATGGACGGCGGCTGGACCCGTTCCCGGGCCGCCAACGCCCCGGGGGTCATCGTGCCCGCCCGGTCGAGTGCAGCAAGGACGCAGTACTGGGCATCGGTGATGTCGGTGTCGGCCTTCTCGGCGCGGAGTCTGCGGGCCGTCAGCAGGAGGGTCACCCGCAGGTCCGCGGCCAGTTCGGCTGATTCGCTCACGATAGTTAGGTTAACTCATTACCTAGATTAACGACCACGGGCCGGCTCGCGGCCGTCCCGGCTCACGGCAACCCGGTCCGGGGTGCCCCGGTTCGGAACAGCCCGGAAGGCGTCGGGGAACCGCACCGGCGGCGAGCGGGTGCCGGCACGGTCCCGGGGCAGGCTCTCAGCGACCGATCCGACGGTCCAGCCAGGTGACGATCAGTTCGAGGACCCCGGGGGCGATCTCCCCGGGGGAGTAGTGCCCGTAGACGAGCTGCGGCGGGCCGTCGCCGGTGAAGACCCGCAGCCCGTGGTCGGCGTGGGGCACGACCACCAGGTCGTGGTCGTCGTGACGGGAGGCTGCCAGCGTGCGTTCGAGCACCCGCAGGCTCTCCTCCACGGGGATGAAGACGTCGTCCTGCCCGTACAGGGCGAGCAGGGGGCAACCGATCGCCGCGAGAACCGGCACGGGGTCGAACCCGGCCACGCGCGCGACGAACGCCATCTCCTCCGGGGTCGTGCCCGGCATGAACCCGTACCAGGGCGCGTTGTGGCAGGCGGCCTCGGCAGCGTAGACCTCCTCGGGGTGCGCCCCCGCGAGGAGCCTTCGCAGCCGTTCCCGCAGCAGGGCCTGGGCGAGCGACACCTCGTCCCGGGAGAAACCGTGGGCGGGCAGTTGCCGTCCCAGCCGGTAGAACTCCTGTGACAGCACTCCGACGGCGGGTCCGGAGCTCATCACGAGGGCAGCGATGTCGCGGGAGTTGGCCGCGGCGAGGGAGGCCACCCAGGCCCCCTGGCTGCCACCGATCAGCGCGACGGTCTGGCCGTCGACCTCCGGCAGCCCCCGGATGGCCTCGACGGCGACCAGGACCTCCGCGGCGCGGTCCTGCAAGGTCTGTTGGGTCCAGTCACCGGTCGACTCCCCGCAACCGGGCTTGTCGAAGGCCAGGCTGCCGATCCCGGCCGCAGCGAGGCGGTCGGGCCAGGAGCCCTGGTCGCGCCCGCCGGGCCCGGCTCCTTCCACGAAGACGGCGACGGGGTGCGGTCCTTGCCAGGCCGGCAGGACGAGGTCACCCACGAGACGGTCCATCCCGTTCCAGAAGGAGACGGCCGTACGCACCGGAGCAAGCAACACGTCACGGAGTGTAGCCAGCGACATCACGTCCACCCTAGAGATCCTGAGGATTTCCGCACGCAGGGAGCTATTTGTTCACACCGAGTGATGAGACCTCCCGGGACACGAGACGAAGATTCACGGCTGTCGCCCACCACTGTCGATGCTGCCACTGTCCGGGAGCCGCGTCCTGCCCTCACGGTCCCGGTGCTTCAGTTCCCCCGTTCGACACATTCCCGGGACGTAGCGGAATCTCTCCACAACCACGGGTTCTCACCGATCGCCGGTTTCTCGAGCTCCCTTGTCGGGGTCCGGCCACGACGCCGAACGGGCGGTTCGACCGCCCGCCGGACGCGTTCCGCCCTCCCGCTGCCGATACCACCCCCATGACCGGGTCCGCGGTGGCCTGCGGGAGGTGCGCCGGTGGAGAGGTCCGGACGCCAGGTGCACTACGCGCCCATGGAACGCCCCGCGATCGAGGTGCTGCACGACGACGGCCACTGGTATCCCGGCAGGCTCCACGCCTGGATCCGGGAGGATCCCGGGTGGCACGCGGTCGTGACCTTCCGGACAGGGCCGGGCCTGCACCACCACCGCCACCTGCCCGCCGAACGCGTCCGGCAGCGACCGGAGGGAACGGCGATCGAACCCCACGATGCGCACGGTCGGTGAGCCCCCCGACCGCAGGCGCAGGAGCCGTCCCGGGTCCGGCCACGCCGGGAATCGCCCGCACACGCCCGGGGGCAAGTCGGTCGATTTCCGTCGTTGAGCGCAGCACTGGCATGATTTGCATATCGTGACACCGGCGGTCGACGGAACGCCGTTTTTTGTCAATTTTGACCTAAATATGTTATGACTTCACGAGTAATAGCCAATCGTTCACACAGCGTGACACATACGTTCGATCGCGAAAGTGGCTGTCGCCGACGGTCGCCACGTGGCATGCTCCGGCATCGCGGGCGCACCGCCGCGCTGTCAGTCCCCTCTGGAGGAAGCCGTGGCCTGGTTCATCGCCCAGTCCTGGATCATCATCCTGCTGTCGGTCCTGCTGGGTGTCTTCCTGGGGTGGCTGTGGTGGGGACGGCTGTGGCAAGCGGTCCGTTTCAGCGAGTCCGAGGCCATCAAGAGCCAGGCCCGCCAGCACGAGGCCGTCGTCGCGGGCAAGGACACCGAGATCCGCAGGTTGAGGGCCATGCTGGATGCCGGCACCCCCGACATGGAGGCCATCCTGCGGCGTTCGGGGGTCGGCAGCGACATCACGAAGGCGCAGGCCGCGCGGTCCGAACCGCAGCAGGCCCCTGAGCCACCCCCCACCCCCCGCCCCACCGAGATCTCCGACAGCGACATCGCCCTGGTCCCCGTCCACCCCGTCGTCGAGAGCACCGGGGAACCCGGCCAGGGGTTCGAGGAACCGCCCGTCGAGGACCCCCGGCCCTCCCCCGAGACCCTCCCGCCGACCGGACCCGGGGAGCGGGACGATCCGCCGGAACGCACGGTGCACGAACGCGGCGACCAGGACACCGCCCCGCCCACCGGAGCTCTCGCGCACGACCGGCCGGCGACGCCCCCTTCCCCCTCCCGGCCCGAGGTCCCTCCCACCGGGAGCGCCACAGGTCCCGAAGGGGCCACCGCGGACGACGAACCGGAGGAGGCGGCCTTCGAGCACCCTCGCAAGGAGGACGGGAGCGACCCGGCCCGACGGTCCTGCGGTCCGGACCGTGGAACCGATCCCGCACGGCCCCCCGAGGGGCCCCCGCGGGACGCCGGACCGCGGACGAGCGGGACCGGCGAGGTCCGGGAGGAAGGCCCCGTCCCGGACGGGCCGGGGACGGCGCCGACCGTCCCGCTGGAAACGCCGGCCGCCCCGCAGGAGGAGAAAGAGGACGGAAAGGACGACCTGGAACGCATCGACGGTATCGGTCCGCGCATCCGCACGGCCCTGGACGCCGCGGGGATCCGCACCTTCCGGCAGCTGGCCCGGGCCGACGAGGAACGTCTGCGCTCTGCCCTGCAGGACCAGCGGTTGACCTTCGCGCCGAGCCTGCCGACCTGGTCCCGCCAGGCGGCGTACCTCGCAGAGGGCGACGAGGCCGGGCACGGCGCCTTCACCTCCCGACTGGTCGCGGGCCGGGAGATCGTGGCGACGCCCGAGGCGTCCGCGGTCGCGGCGTCGGCGCCGAGCGGGCCCGCCGGCGACCGGCCCCCGGCCACGGACCGGCAGGCCCAGGACCCGGTCGCGGGCCGCGGGGAGGACCGGGACGATGGGGACGACCTGGAACGGATCGAGGGGATCGGTCCCCGCGTCGTCGGAGCCCTGCGGACAGCGGGGATCAACCGGTACGCGGAACTCGCCGACAGCGACATCGCGCGCCTGCAGGCGGCGCTGGAGGCCTCCAACCTGCGGTTCGCCCCGAGCCTGCCCACCTGGTCCCGCCAGGCACGCCTCCTGGCAGACGGTGACGAGGAAGGTTTCCGGGCACTGGCCCGAAGGCTCGTGATCGGCCCTGAGACACCGGGGAACGACTGATGACGGGCGACGGCGGCGCTCACCGGCCCGAACCGGCCGTTCCGCACGGCGGGGACACACCCGTGGACCACCCGCTCGAAGGGCACTACTGGGAACGCCGCCGCCGGTCGGCAACGGTCCCGGTCGTCGTCGGGCTGGTGGGGCTGACCGCGCTGGGCGCGGCCCATCAGTGGCCGCTGCGTCACGCGCTGGAGAAGGACCTGACGGACCGCTCGCTCAAGGCGCTCGAGGGGGCGGGACTCGACGGGGTCGGCGTCGCCTTCTCTGGCAGGGACGCCGCTCTGCGGCGCGTCCCCGGGTCCGAGGACGACCTGGACCGAGCGGTTGCCATCGTCTCCGGGGAGGACGGGGTCCGGGTGGCCGAGACCTCCGGTCCCGAGCCGACGCCGACCCCCGTTCCGTCCCAGGCCCCCGGGCAGCAGCAGATCCTGAACATGCGCCTGAGGGACGGGAGCGTGACCCTCTCGGGAACGGTGGCCACCGAGGCGATCCGTTCGACCGTCGTCGACCAGGCCGTCACGGCCCTGGGCCAGGGACGGGTCGCGGACCGGATCCGGGTCGACCCCGCCACCGAGCCCGGACGGACCGACGGCATCGCGCTGCTCCTGGCATCCCTGGGCAGGAACTGCGACGTCACCGTCGTGGTCCAGCCCGAGAGCCTCCAGTTGGAGGGCACGGTCGTCTCCCGGTCGGCCAGGAAGGTCGCGCTGACGGCGGCAACAGCGGTCGCCGGGGACCCGTCGAAGGTCGTCGCGGACCTGGTCGTGGCTGCCGAGGAACTCGAGGTCGCGCTGTCGAAACTGCCCAGGATCGGCTTCGCCACCGACAGCACGAGCCTGAGCGTCGCCGGTGAGCAGACCGTCCACACCCTGGCAGAGCTGCTCAAGCTGTACCCGACGGCGAAGGTGCAGATCAAGGGCTACGCCGACAGCCGAGGACCGGCCGACATGAACTACGCCCTCAGCTTCGAGAGGGCCCGCACCGTCCGGCAGACCCTGGAACGCTACGGCATCGACCGGTCCAGGTTGACCGCTGTCGCCTTCGGGGAGAAGAACCCCAAGGTTCCGAACACCTCCCGGGAGAACATGGCCATCAACCGCCGGGTGGAGATCGAGCTGGTGCCCTGATCGGGGAGGGCCGCCACCGCGACGGGGTACCACAGCGATCCGCGGGGCGTGTTGTCCGGATGGTCCGGATCGTGATGTCGTGCCTTCTCTCCCGGCGCCCCGGACCTGCGGACGTCCCCGTGGAACGTCCGGCGACCCGCCGTCACGGCATGCACCGCACCGCTCCGTTCCCAGGGGCTTCACGTAACGTTTCCCGGGAGAGAGCGAGTCAGTATCTCGCCGACGCGCACGTCGTCGACGACGGGGAGTAGTCGTGATGTGGTCTGTCCTGCGGTACGTGATAGTCCTGTCCTGTGGGGTTCTGATCGGTTGGTGGAACTGGGGACTGGGACACCCGATTCCCCAGGCCGTCCGTTCCTTCCCCTCGACTCTCCGTCAGACGCTCCGGAAGGTGGGCCGGGTGTTCCGGAAGGTGCTCCGGACAGGTATTCGCAGGGTCCGTGCCTGGGCAGAGACCCTTTCGCGCAGCGTCCGTGCCTGGGCAGGGGCCGCCTCCCGCAGCGTCCGTGCCTGGGCAGGGGCCGCCTCCCGCAGCGTCCGTGCCTGGGCAGGGGCCGCCTCCCGCAGGGTCCGTGCCTGGGCAGGGACCCTTTCGCGCAGCGTCCGGTCCCGGGTCACGGCCCTGCGGCGCAGGATCCGGACCTGGGCGGAAGGGCTCTCGCGCAGGATCCGTGCCCGGGTCGCTGCCTTGCGGGACCGCGGCGCCGGACGCCGGGCGCAGCGCGCCGAGCACAGAGCGGCCAAGGCGGCCCGGAAGGCGGCCCTGGCCGAGCGGGAGAAGGCGGCCGAGGCCGAGCGCCTGGCGGTGATCGAGGAGGAGCGTCGACGCGTTGCGGAGGCCGAGCGTCTGGCGGCCTCGCGTCCGGCCGTGCTCCCTCCCGCGGTCGCCGGCGCTCCGGGCCCCGGCGCTCCCCTCCCCGGAGCGGTCCAGCCGCCCATGGGCACGGCCGACGCCTCCGGTGTCTCCCCCTACTGGTTGGGCCCCGCGCTGCCGCTGCCCCCCTCCAACCGTCCCGTGTACGACCAGAGCCTGCTCGACGAGCTCTTCGGGCAACCGCTGCGCCCCGAGCGGGGGGGTCAGCGGTCCGCCGACCCGCAGCCCGCGGACCCCCCGGTGTCCGGCGATCAGCGCGGCGACCGGGCCGAGGCTGTCCAGGACGGTCCCGACGGCTGCGCCTCGGCAGTTCCCGAGCAGGCGAGGAGCGGGTCCGCGAAGGCAGAGGCCGGGTCGTCCTGGCCGCGTTCCCCCGTCACCTGGCCCAAGGGCCGGACGGGGCCGTCGACGGCGGACGGCGCGCCGGAGGACGGTGCGGCCTCCACGGAACCAGAGACCGTCGTCATCCCGGCGGTGTGCTCCGATGCCGCGACCGACCTCACCCCGGCAGCCGGGATCGCCACGGGGGCGCGTTCGGGGATCTCCCGCCGGTCCACGCCGTCCGAGGCCGCGCAGACACCGGTGGACACCCAGCCGCCCGCAGAGGGGGATCCGGAGCCCTCGGACGGCGCTCCCACCGACGGCATGGGTCCCAGCACCGCGCCGATCGACTCCCCCATGACGGCGCCGCTCGTCCCCGCCGTCACCTCGCCGATCCCCCGACCGGACACCGCTCCCATCGAGGGGCTCCTGGACGCCCCCACCGAGCCCGTTCCGTTGCCGCCGCTCCAGCACGACGCAGCCGCCGCAGCCCCCGAACCGCAGCCCGAACCCGAACCGGAGCCCGAACCCGAACCCGAGCCCGAACCCGAGCCGCAGCCCGAACCCGAACCGCAGCCGGAACCCGAGCCGGAACCCGAACCGCAGCCCGAACCGGAACCCGAACCGCAGCCCGAGCCCGAACCGCAGCCCGAACCCGAACCCGAACCCGAGCCGCAGCCCGAACCCGAGCCCGAACCCGAACCCGAACCCGAACCGCAGCCCGAACCAGAGCCCGAACCCGAACCGTCGGCGGAGATGCGGTCCTCACCGGACCGGCCGGAGTCGTCCGGCGACGGCAAGGACGACGGCCTCGGAGCCATCACCGGGGACGGCGACGCCGGCCCCCCGCAGGAAA
>Ga0316579_10000013_pt1 | contig 41309 bp, 36 predicted proteins | sample J5NA_2_FD_203074 | JGI IMG/M metagenome (GOLD analysis project Ga0316579, IMG submission 203074) | Rhizosphere microbial communities from salt marsh grasses in Alabama, United States - J5-7_160517rDrA | ecosystem: Host-associated > Plants > Roots > Rhizosphere | place: USA: Alabama | collected... | reverse complement strand
TGCACAACACCACCGGCCGCCGCGTACTTCACCGCATTATCCACCAGATTGAGGATGATCTGGGTAACACCATGGCGATCATGGGCCACCGGCGGGATATCCTCATCCAGCGCGATCTCCAGACGCAGCCCCTGTTCTTCCACCCGCCAGCGGTAGCTGTCCAATATTTCCTCTACGCTGTGGCGCAAATCGGTCTCGGTCAAATGATAGAGCACACCGCCCTGATTCAAGCGGGAAAAATCCAGCACAGTGTTGATCATCTGACTCAGTCGTTCGGCTTCGCGCAATAAGACACCATGATATTGATGCTGGCGCTGCTCGTCGGTAATGCGGCGCAGGTACAGGGTTTCGGCGTACATACGGATCAGGGACAACGGCGTCTTCAATTCATGAGAAACATTGGCGATGAAACGATTGCGCAAATCCACCAAGGCATGTTCACGCCGCACTTCCCGCCACACCGCAAAGCTCGCCATCACCATGGTGAGGATGACCGCCGCGCTCACACCCCACATCAAGGCGCCCTCGCGCCGCATGCTGCGCGCCTCCACCTGATCGGAGGTGGTGAACACCAGCAGCCAGCCCGGCAGGACCCGGCCCACCGGCCAATTCAGGGCATCATCGTCCCAACTGGCATCGGCATCCTGCAACTGCACGTCGCCGCCCAATTTGGCGCTGAATTCCGTCAACAGAGGCGTCACCAGACGCTTGGTCATCACGGCCAGATTGAAGCGAATGAGGATCCAGCCCGCCGATTTGTCGATTTCGCTGACGCGTTGCAAGGCGAACAAGGTCGGGTGTCCGTCCAGCGTCTCCACGAATGTATGCAAAATGTAACGCCCTTCCCTCGCATCAATGCCTTCCAGGGCGGTACGCTGCGCCAGCCATTCATTGAGATGACGTTCGCGCGTGCTCTGCGGCATGGGAAAACTGTTCTTCACCCGCATGCCGGCGCCCAGGAATATGACCTGTTCCACTTCGGGCGAAGCCTCGCGCAGCTGGGCGAAACGGCCCGCATTCACCTCTGCCGGCGGAATGTTTTTCAAGGCGAGAAACGGGGGACGCAAGGCGGTCAACAAAGTCTGTTCGACGCGATTGCCAAGCAGCGCCATGGTTTGCGCCTGCGATTCCCGGATGGTGTCTTCCAGAAGGGTGCGCTGCCCGTTCAACAATTTAATGGTCAGACCGGAGATGGCGACAATCATCAACAGCAGCGCGCTGAGCAAGACGATAGAGGTACGGGTGCGCATCCCGCCCCTGGTCCGTTCGACCTCTTGCGCCGCAAAGCCCTTGGCCTCCTTGGAAACCGAAACGCCGTTCCTCATAGAATTGTGCCGAATCCCTTTCCCTCAATAGACACCGCGTCTATTGATATCTCAGCGCCTCGATGGGATTTAGGCGCGCAGCCTTGTTGGCCGGATAAAAGCCGAAGAATATGCCCACCCCCGCGGCCACCACGAAGGCCAGCAGGATCGAACTCAGCGTGATCACCACCACGGTGGCGGCAAGCACGTTAAGCACGATTGCTCCGCCCACGCCGATCATCACCCCCACCAGACAGCCGGCTATGGAAATGATGACCGCCTCCAACAGAAACTGGGTAAGAATATCGCGCCGCCGCGCACCCACCGCCATGCGAATCCCGATCTCGCGGGTGCGCTCGGTCACCGATACCAGCATGATATTCATGATGCCGATGCCGCCGACCACCAGGGAAATGGAGGCGATCGCCCCCAACATCAAGGACATGACCCGGGTAGTCTCCGACGCGGCGTTGGCGAGGGCCGTGAGGTTACGTACGCTGAAATCGTCATCCTCCGCGTTTTTGATGTGATGGCGCTGGCGCAACAACTGATTCATCTCGCGTTCCGCCGTCGGCATGACCTGCGCCGAAGCGGCCTGGACCAGCATAAAACGTACGCTGCCCTGAAATTGGGTGCCGAACAATTTACGCTGCGCCGTGGTAACCGGAATGAGGATGGTGTCGTCCTGGTCACGCCCATCCAGGCTCTGCCCCTTGGGGACCAGGACGCCGATCACCAGGTAAGGACTCTTTTCGATGCGGATGGTCCGGCCCACGGGATCCTCGTCACCGAACAGATTCTTGACCACGGTTTCACCCAGCACCGCCACCCGATTGGCGGCGCGCACATCGGACTCCCCGAACATATATCCTGCCGAGAACGTCCAGGACCGTACCTCGGGATAACTGGGGGTCGTACCGTCGATACGAGTGCTCCAGTTGTTCTGTCCGTAGACCACCTGTGCGGTACCCGGCGCGATAGGCGCCACCGCCGCGATGGTCGGCAGTTCGGAGATGGCCTGGGCGTCCGCCAGGGTCAGGGTCGGGGCGGCGCCGCCGCCCATGCGCACGCCCCCCGAGGTGGTCGAACCGGACAACACGATGAATAGATTACTGCCCATGGAAGCGATGGATTGATCGACCTGGTATTGGACACCCTGACCGATGGCCAGCATCAATATCACCGCCCCCACCCCGATCACCATCCCCAACATGGTGAGAAAGGTACGCATGCGGTTGGCCGCCATAGAGGACCAGGCCTCGGTTAGCATCGGGCCGATCATGCAATCCCCGCTTCGCGGTGATCGACGACACCGTCGTGGACGATCCGGCCGTCGACAAAGCGCACCAGTCGATCCGCGTAGTCGGCGATATCCGCCTCATGGGTGACGATGATCACGGTGATTCCATCCTCCTTGTTGAGCCGGGTGAACAACGCCATGATCTCGCGGCTGGTCGCCGTATCCAGATTACCGGTGGGCTCGTCGGCGAGGATGATGCGCGGCCGGTTGACCAAGGCCCGCGCGATCGCCACCCGTTGCTGTTGCCCGCCGGAGATCTGATTGGGATGCGACTTGCGAAAACTCCCCAGTCCCACCTTATCCAGCAACTCATCGGCGCGTTTGCTGCGTTCACCGTTGTTCACACCGGCGTAGACCAGCGGCAATGCCACATTGCTCTCCAGATCGGCGCGAGGCAAGAGATTGAATCCCTGAAAGACGAAACCGATGGTTTCATTGCGCAGGCGAGCCAATTGATCGGAACTCAGCTTGGCTACCTCATGACCGTTGAGCACGTAGGAACCGCTGCTTGGCATGTCCAGACATCCCAGTACGTTCATAAAGGTGGATTTACCGGAACCGGACGGCCCCATGATCGCCACGAATTCCCCGATGGCGATGGTCATATTGATATCCTTCAGCACCGGCACCGTACCGGCCACCGTCGTATAGTGCTTATACAAGCCACTGACACGGATGACATCCTCACCGGCCATTAAAACAGCCTCATGCGAAACCGGCTCGATGAGCGATTATCGCCGCCGGCAGCCTGGGCATCTTCCACTACCACTGCATCGCCGACCTTGAGCGGCCCGGATTTCACCTCCGTAAACCTGTTATCGGTAATCCCGGTGCTCACACTGACCGCCTTGAGCTGCTTACCCTGCAACACATAGACCGTCCCGCGGTTCTCTTCCTGGCGCTCCCTTCTGCCGCCCTGCTTATCGCCGATCTCTTGAGGCTTGAAGCGTAATGCCGCATTGGGTACCAGCAGGACATTGCGGCGCCGAGCGGTGGTGATGTTGACGTAGGCGGTCATGCCCGGCAGCAATATTTCATCAGGGTTATTCACGCTGACCACTACGTCATAGGTCACGACATTTTGCTGGGTGGTGGGATTCAGGCGCACTTGCTTGACCACGCCCTGGAAGGATTTGGTGGGAAAGGCGTCGACGCTGAAACGCACCTGCTGCGCCTCGCGAATATTACCCACGTCCGCTTCGGCGAAACTAGAATCGATCTGCATCTGCCGCAGATCCTGTGCGATCTTAAACAGGGTTGGCGTTTGAAAACTCGCCGCCACTGTCTGGCCCACGTCGATCTGTCTATCCACCACAACACCCGAGACCGGTGAACGAATCACGGTATAGCTGAGATTGGTGCGATCCTTCTGCAATTGGGCCTTGGACAGTTCCAGTTGCGCCTGCGCCGCCTGTTCAGCCTGTTCCGCCTGGTCCAGTTCCTGCTTGGAGACGTATTCCTGGGCAAACAGATCGCGGGTCCTGACGGCATTGGCCGAGGCCAGCGCCAGCGAGGCCTTGGCGCTGCTGACATTGGCCTCGCTCTGCTTTACCTGCGCCTGAAACAACGAATCATCCAGCTCCATTAATACCTGTCCCTGTTTGACGCGATCGTTAAAATCCGCGTAAAGCTTTTTTACCGTCCCCGACACCTGGGTACCGACACTGACCAGCACCACCGGATTCAAGGTGCCGTTGGCGGATACGGTCTGGGTGATATCACCGTCGACGATACGCTCGGTCTTGTAGCGCTCAGCGGCAGCCGGTTTCTGATTGTTATGCCAGAAGAAATAAGCGGCGACAGCCAACAGCACCACCGCCACCAAGGCAGTGGCTTTATTGAGCAAGAGCCTGCGCATATCCATATATCGATATCTCACGTTTTAATTGTTATTGCCTAAGGTGGGGCTTGTCCCGCCGCGGGCGGGGTAATGGCGGCGAAGTCCAACTGCCCCATGGTCTGCGCCAGCGAGGCCTTAGCGATATACCAGCCGTATAAGGCCTGGACGTTCTGTTGGCGGGCGCTGGCCAGGGCAGTTTGCGCCGTTAATACGTCGAGGATATTACCCGCACCGGCCTTATAACGTCCCATGGCGACGCGCTCCGACTCGGCGGCACTGTCCACCAGATCGGCACTGCTGCGCAGGGACTGGGTTTCAGTGAGCAAGCTTTGATATGCCTTCCACACATCAAGGGCGATCTGCCGCCTGATGTTATCCCGTTGCGCCGTGCGTACAGCCACCTGCTCCTGCGCCGCCCGCACCCGGTAGGTGGTGTTATAGCCTGTAAACAAGGGTACGCTGATGCTCAGGCCCAGCGCGGAACTGCGAAACGGAGCGGACACCGAGGTATCGTTGTAATTGAGGTCAGCCGATAAGGACAGGCTGGGCCTGCCCGTGGCCCGGGCTGCCGTTACGCCGGCCTGCGCGGCCTTGATCTGCGCTTCCGCCGCCGCCAGATCGGGGCGGTTGTTGCGTGCCTCATCGATCAAGCGGGTGACATCCCGCGTGAAATTTTCGTCGGGAGTTTGCACCGCCGGCGGCGCTATCTTCACCAGCGTATCGGCGTCGAGCCCCATCACATCGGCCAGTACGCCACTGGCATTCCTGACATCGCCTTCGGCGCGAATACGATTCAGCACCGCCTGGGAATATGCGGTCTGCGCCTGCAATTTATCCGCTGGCGTACCGGCACCGACCTGGTAACGCACCGTCGCCGCTTTCAAGCTCTCCAGGGCCGACTTCTCGGCCTCCTGATCGGCCTGTACCACAGCCTGCGCCGAAAAGACCTGATAGTAGTCTTGCACCGCCGCCAGAAACACACTCTGGATCGCGTTATCCTGCGCGGCATTGGCGGCGATCAGTACTTGTTCGGCATTTGTTATCGAAGCACTGCGCCCTCCGAAATCGTAGAGCACATAGTTCAGCGACAGGCCGACGCTTTGTTGATTGTAGGAATTGGATGCGACCGTACCGCGCCCATTGGTAGCGTTATGGCTGAGGGTACCATTAACGCTTAGGGTGGGCAGAATCGCCGCCTTACTCACCCCCAACTGCGCCGCCTGCGCCCGAGCTGCTGCCCAGGCCTCATGGGTCTGGGGATTGTTACACAACGCCCGCTCCACCACATCTGACAAGGACAAGGCCGTCGCCGGCGTAGCGGAAAAATCACAGGGCAAGGCCGATGCCGGCTTGGTACTGCTGACTGCAGGTGACGGGGCAGCCAATGCTTGGGTATCGAAGGGATCCGAAGCAGCCGCCATGGCGAAAGGAAAACAGCCGATGATCGTTATCAGCAGCAGTTGAACACCACGACTTAGTACGCTCATTCGCACCCCTGAGGGTCTCGGTCAAAAAATCAGGCACAGCTATATACAACCAGGAGAATCACTATAGCATTGTCGCCGCATGGCGGTTTAATCGTCACTGGAATAATCAACAATTTTAGTCGGCGGGTACGAGGAAGAAGTTCCCCAGGGGTAGCAGGCAAACCCTTATACAAAAAATCCCCCTGGTTTTGATTCTTCCCAGGGGGACTGGTTTGTTCGCCCGCAACTGTGAGTAGAGGCTGAGATTTGTTTACCTCAAACCTTATTTTGCGGATTCGGCAGGTGCAGGCGCTGCGGGAGCGGGAGCCGCTGCAGACGCCTCAGCCTTCTTTTCATGCTTCACGTGCTTGACGCGTTTCATGTGTTTCATATGCTTTTCCACGCAGGTCTTGACGTAGGCATCCAGCCTGTCTTCGCTAATCTTGTGCTTCTCGGCCTGGGCCTTACATCTGTTTTCCACAGACTTCGTGGAGGCAAAGCTGGACACGGAAACGCCGGCCAACAGAGCTGCGCTGGCAACCAACACGATCAATCTTTTCATACTTTAACATCTCCTGAAATGTGGACGCTTGAATGCAGGCCGGGGGTCTTCATGTGACCACCCTGTGCCCTACGCGGGGAAAAATAATTTCGATGATCTTTCCGACGCTTGACCGTCACTTTAGGCGCACCACAGCACCGCGGGAATCACAGCGACGTCACAGAATGTAAAAGAATGTAATGAGAATTCGGAACAATTTCACATTGTCAATTCGAACAACGGGATTTATGCTCTATGGGAATTTTCGTCTTGCGGACAATGCTACTCAAGTCATAATCAACTGCCCTTATCCACTCATGACCTGAATCAGCGCCTCGGCGGTCTTGAGACTGGACTGCGGATTCTGCCCGGTGATGAGATTGCCGTCGATCACCACATGGGCCTGCCACTGGGGAGCCACCTGCACCTCGGCACCCAAATCGCGCAGCTTATCCTCCAGCAAAAAGGGCATGAGCGTGTCGAGCTCTACCGCATGCTCTTCTTCATTGCTGAAACCGGTGAGTTTGCGGCCCTTCACCACTGCACTGCCGTCGCGATATTTGGCTTGCGTCAAGGCGGCGGGGCCGTGACATACGGCCGCGACCGGCTTGCCTTGTTGCATATAATGCGAGACCAGCTCGGCCACTTCGCGGCTGTGGGGGAAATCGAACATCGTGCCGTGACCACCGGGGAAAAACACCGCGTCGAATTCACTGACATCCACCTCCATCAAACGCTGAGTATGTTGCAATGCTGCCAGCGGCCCCTTGACCGCAATCGCTGCCTGGTCCTCGGGGAGACTGCGAGGATCGATGGGGACCTTGCCCCCTTTGATACTTGCGACCGTAGCCAAATAGCCCGCCTCGGCAAAACTCTCATAGGGCACCGCGAATTCTTCGAACCACAAACCGGTGGGATGCTGGGCATCGATCCGCGCATAACTGGTTACCACAATGAGAATGGACTTGGTGTCTTCCATGGGTATTCCTCCTAAACGACGGATATGATATTTCAGTGGGATAGCTGGGCGTAGATGGAAGTCATTCGCAAGGCTTCAATAATTACATTATGGCACGCTCACATTCACATCGCTCAATGCTTCATGTGATCACGGATCTCCTGTAAAGTTTCCATATATATACCGCCGTCGGCGCCTTCCGCCGCCACCGCCTCCTGAGCATATCGTTCGCCTGCCGCCAAATCGCCCATCTTGGCCAGGGTTTGCGCCAAGTTATTCAAGGCGGGGGCGAAACCGGGATACCCGTCCAACACACGGTGGTAGGTTGCCGCCGCCAACGCGTAATCGCCGCCGGCGTACGCAGTATTGCCTACCCCCATCCCCGCCCCTCTGCTCTCCGGCCAGCGCCGCCAGGCGGTTCCATAGGCCTGCAGCGCAGTCCGCCAGTCGCCCAGTTGCTCGATGGCCAAGACCGTACGTAGATAGGGCAATTGTTGCGCGGTGGCTGGCAGTTGCTCGGCTGACATCACCACCACGGCCCAGCGCCGACTGCGGCGCCAGGTACGTTCAAACAATTCCAGGGAAATCTCCTCGCGTCGCTGCGTCCCGGAACGCATGACCACCGCATCGCGCTGCAGATCGAAACCCACCACCACCGCATAATGCCAAACCGGATACCATGACAGGCCCAGGTTCAGCAGTACCAGCACCGGATTGCCGGCACGTACCTCATCCAGTACGGCCTGAAGATCCTGGGCCAGGACATAGGGTACCCGTTGGTGATGGCGGGCTGCCGCCGTCAACTCGACCTGCAAACTACCGTGACGCTGGGGAAGATAAACCTCGTCGCGCAACTGCTCCGGTGTGACGGTGACACCGCTCCAGTTCAAGACCGTCGCCAAGGCCGCAGGGCCGCACTGGTAGCGTTCCTGGGGAAAGAACGGCACCTGCTTCAATTCCACCGCCTGAGCAAGCCCGTCGGGCGGCGAATTCAACAAGCCGGTGGCTTGCAGCTGTGAGGCGCAGCCGCTCAACAGTAACAGGCTTAGAAGCACGCCGCCCGGCACGAGCCGGGCGGTGAAAATCATCAGGAAATTTTCTAAACGCGCGGCTCGCTTCAATGCACGGTTTTCTTCACGAAGGGAAAGACATTTGTATAGCCCATGATGTCAGTGAACAACAACACCAGGAAAACGAACAAGGCCACTCCCAAGATATCACCCCCCGCGGGTAATTCCTGTATGTGACCGGTCACCGAACGCAACTCCTCGTCAGTCAGTGACGCGACCCGCTCACGGGCGGCCTTAGGGTCGACACCCATGGCAATCAGTTGCTGGCGCACGTCTTCGTGGTTCAGAGTCGTGAGCAACTGACCGCGACCCATAAGCGCCTGCTGGTGAGCGATCACCGTGCCGGTCCCGACCATCCCGGCATAAGCGGGTGTCTGCAGGCTCAGCATCGTCACCGTCATCAACACTACACCGCCTATACCACGCATCACATAAGCCACCATAGTCATCGTCGTCTCCCTTAGTCATACTCAAAACGCTGAAGGCCGCGTTGGCATAAACCTTCATCGCGGCGAATTTTACACCCAGTTGCGCCGTTCAACCATGCCGTTCGTCACAGAGGGGCAAAGCGGATCAGTCACTCTTTTCAAACTAGGCCACGCCCGTGGCCACCGGACGGGACGGGTCGCGTATCCATTCACTCCAAGAGCCGGGATACAGCCGGGAACCGCTCAGTCCGGCATGCTCCATGGCCAAGAGATTGTGACAAGCAGTCACTCCGGAACCGCACATATGCACCACTTGCTGCGGGGCGATAGGGCCGAGTAAAGCGGTGAACTGTCTCCGCAATTCCGCGGCCGGTAGGAAACGGCTGTCCGTAGCGAGATTGCATTGAAAGGGGCGATTCGTGGCCCCCGGGACATGCCCCGCCGCCGCATCGATCGGCTCCACATCACCGCGAAAACGCTCGGCGGCGCGAGCGTCCAGTACCTGAACCGTCTGATGCAGCATGGCATCCTGCAGTGCCGCGCTGCTGATCCACTCAACCAAAGGCCTCTGCATCTCGAACGCGGCCTCGGCCCGTGGCGAGACCTCAAGCGACACCGCTCGCCCCTCCTGTAGCCACTGCCCCCATCCGCCGTCCAATACTGCCACACCGGAATGTCCCATCCAGCGCAGCAACCACCACAAGCGCGCCGCCATGGCCCCACCAGCATCATCGTAAACGATAACCTGGTTCGCCGGACTTATCCCCCAGGCACCCAGTGTGGCGGCCAAGCGTTCTTTATCGGGCATGGGGTGGCGACCACTATCGACCGTTACCCGTGCCGACAGATCCCGCTCCAAATGGGCATAGTGTGCGCCGGGAATATGACCCTGCCGGTAAGCACGCTCACCGGCGGCCGGCTCGGCGAGCACAAACCGGCAATCCATAACCACCCACCGCGGGTCAGCGAGATGCGGCGTCAAGTCATCGCTCGATATCAGTGTCGTAAACACCATCGTCCTTCCGGTTTGACTTGGACATTCAGACGGCTTGAGAAATTACGGGTTTGTTCCGTCGTCATTCCACACGAGTCGGGAATCTTACACCAGATACCTGCCGAGAGCAGTCCGGAATGAGCTTTACCGGCGCTCTTGCCTAAAATAGTAGGACTCGGAAAGCCTGGGACGGTACACTACTATAGGTCGTAGCGAAGAGATCGGGAGCAGATTTGTGAGATTGACCATCGAAGAATTCAGGGGCTGGGAACACAAATCCATTACCTTGCTGGGGATGAGCGGGGTGGGCAAGACCCGCCTGGCCAATATCCTGCGCAAACGCAACTGGTTTCATTACTCCGGCGATTACCGCATCGGCACCCGTTATCTCGGCGAGGCGATCCTGGACAACATCAAACAACAGGCCATGCAGGTGCCCTTCCTGCGCGACCTGCTGCATTCGGACTCCATCTACATCGCCAACAACATCACCGTGGACAACCTCAAGCCGGTATCCAGCTTTCTGGGCAAGCTCGGCAATCCCGAGTTAGGCGGACTGCCGCTACCGGAGTTCAAGCGCCGCCAGGAGTTGCACCTCCAGGCGGAAATCGCCGCCATGTGCGATGTACCGGAATTTATCCGCAAGACCCAGGCCATCTATGGCTACAAACACTTCGTCAACGACGCCGGCGGCAGCGTCTGCGAACTTGATGATCCGGAGACCCTGAAGGTGCTGGCGGAACATACCGTGATTCTATATATCAAGACCTCCACCAAGGATGAACAGGAATTGATCCGCCGCGCCGAGAGCGACCCTAAACCCCTCTATTATCGCGAGGCGTTTCTCGATCAGCAGTTGGATATATACATGCGCGATAACGGACTGCCTTATGTAGCGATGATCGATCCCGATGCCTTCGTGCGCTGGATGTTCCCGCGCCTGTTTTATTCGCGCATCCCGCGCTACGAGGCCATCGCCGAACAATACGGCTACACCATCACGACCGAGGAACTGCATGACTTGCAGGATGAAGGCGATTTCCTGAAACTGGTGGAAACCGCACTACTCAGGCAGTCCTAGGAAATACGCCATTGATGATTCTTCACCGCAGAAACGCAGAGGGCGTAGAGAACAACATTTTGTTTATTGCGCGGAGTCCTTTGCATCTCTGCGATGAAAGACTGTATTTTAAGATTTATTTGCAGGATTAACGTTAAGAGAGCCTTGCCCCATGCCGCTGGTCGCCAACTCCAATCTGCCCGCCTTCGACCGCCTGCGCCAGGAAGGCGAAACGGTCATACCCGGCGACGTGGCCCTGCACCAAGAGATCCGCGAGCTTCACATCGGCCTGCTCAACATGATGCCCGATGCGGCACTTGCGGCCACGGAACGGCAATTCTTCCGTCTGGTGGGCGAGAGCAATCAGATCGCGCAGTTTTACATGCACCCCTTCACCCTCAAGGAGCTGCCGCGCGGTCTCGAAGCCGCGAGCCATGTGTCGCAGTATTACGAAAGCTTCGAAGACATAAAGGCCCAGGGTCTGGATGCGCTCATCATCACCGGCGCCAACGTCACCGAACCGAATCTGGATAAGGAGCCCTTCTGGGCACCGCTCATCGAGGTCATCGACTGGGCCTATGAGAATGTCACCTCCACCCTCTGCTCATGCCTGGCCACCCATGCTGTGTTGCAGTTCCGTTACGGCCAAACCCGCCGACATATGGGCTTCAAACGCTGGGGCGTCTATTCCCATCGTGTACTCGATCGTCATCACCCATTGGTGCTGGGGGTAAACACCCGCTTCGACGTCCCGCATTCCCGTTTCAACGATGTCAGCCACGCCCAGTTCGAGGAAGCCGGCCTGCAGGTACTTGCGGAAAGCGCGGAAGCGGGCGTGCATCTCGCGGTAAGCGAGGACCTGTTCCGCCTGGTGTTCTTTCAAGGCCACCCCGAGTACGACATCATCAGCATCCTGAAAGAATACAAGCGAGAGATACGCCGCTTCAGCCGAGGCGAGCGCCAAGATTATCCGCCCTATCCGGATAATTATTTTTCGCAACAATCCGAGGCCATCCTAGATGAATATCGCCAGCAGGTAATCGCGACCCGCGACGCCGGCTATCCCGGTCCCGACCTGCCGGAATCACTGCTGCTCAATAAACTCGACAACACCTGGCACGATACGGCGGAAGCGGTGATCAACAATTGGATCGGCAAGGTCTACCAGATCACAAACCAGGACCGGCGTCTGCCGTTCATGGCGGGACTGGACCCCGACGATCCCCTAGGTCTGCGGCGCTGAACCGACGAGTGCCCACGCATTCCCCTCGGGCTGTGGTGGCGGGGGTGTTCGCCCGCGTCGGGTGAACACCCTGTCTTATCCTCATACGGTCAAAATCTGTTAACCAGTTCTCAAACCGATTCTTCTGAAGGCCTATGATGTTTAAGTCTATATTAAGCAGCGCCTACGGTAGGCCGATAAGCATGTGAGCTCGACATTCACGCCGCTTAGGACCACGGCTTCAACTGCAATATCTTTACATTGAGAGAGGGTCACACATGATAGAGGCGCTGCGCATAACGGGAGATATTCCGCCACCGCTACCTGAGTCCAGTCGCGGCAGTGTTGATGATCCCGAGAAGGCCGCCGCGGCACCCGGGCTAATCGAGCTGTTGCAAGTCAGCTTCACCAAGGCATACGCGGCCCATTTTACGATCTTTGGCGGACATTACGTATCCATCCATATCAAGCGTCTGTTCAGACGGCCGGTTAATTATTGGATTGATCTGAGATACGTGGAGTCCATGCCCATGCGTATCTTCTCTCTGGACCGTCCGGCGCTATGGGTGGCGGTCGGCCTGGGTGTAGTTTCAATGATATTTTTTCTTGTCGCGTGGCTATCAAACCAACCCTTATTTTGGCTGTCGGTTGCGGTGCCCCTGGTGTGCGGTGCGTTGCTGGCGGCCTTGGTGCTGGCGCAACGCTCCAAGAATCGCATAGTGTTCTGTAGCCGTTACGCCCGCCTCCCCTGGTTCGAATTGATGGTTACTAAGCCCAAGCGTCGCGCGGTGGATGAATTTATTAAGGCACTGACAGGCGTAATCCATGGCATGGGTAATCGCCGCGGCGACAGCCAACAGGAACGCCTGGGGGCGGAGCTGCGCGAACATCGAAGATTAAGGGAGGACGGGATTCTATCGGAAGCCGTCTACAACTCGGCTAAGGCGCGACTGCTGGGGCAGCATACCGAAGCAGAAGGACCGGGACGTTTGCAGAGTGTCGGCAAACCCGACGCAGCCTAATGCTCACTCTCGGGTATTTTCAATCCAAGAACCATCGCCGTTTAAAACCCGCTGGGGCGGGCGTGAATCCCGACATACACCCCCGGCGATGAAACTACTGCTAACGAGCAGGCCTTAAATCTGCCGATAGATCTGCGCACCCTGTTCCACGAATTCCTCCGCCTTGGACGACATACCCTGCGCCAGGGCCTCCTCCTCGGATAAACCCTGTGACGCGGCATAGTCGCGCACGTCCTGGGTGATCTTCATGGAACAGAAATGCGGGCCGCACATGGAGCAGAAGTGCGCCACCTTGGCGGAGTCCTTGGGCAGGGTGGCATCGTGGTATTCACGGGCACGATCCGGATCCAGACCGAGATTGAATTGATCCTCCCAGCGGAATTCGAAACGCGCCTTGGACAAGGCGTTGTCGCGGATCTGTGCGCCGGGATGGCCCTTGGCGAGATCAGCGGCATGGGCGGCGATCTTATAAGTGATAATCCCTTCCTTGACGTCGTCTTTGTTGGGCAGACCCAGATGTTCCTTTGGCGTGACGTAGCACAGCATCGCCGTACCGAACCAGCCGATCATGGCGGCGCCGATGCCGGAGGTGATGTGATCGTAACCGGGGGCGATATCGGTGGTCAGCGGCCCAAGGGTGTAGAACGGCGCCTCGTCACACACCGCCAATTGCTTGTCCATATTCTCCTTGATCATGTGCATGGGCACATGGCCGGGACCTTCGATCATGGTTTGCACGTCGTGCTGCCAGGCGATCTTGGTCAGTTCGCCCAGGGCCTCGAGTTCGCCAAACTGCGCCTCATCGTTGGCATCATAGATGGAACCGGGACGTAGCCCGTCACCCAGCGAGAAACTCACGTCATAGGCCTTCATGATCTCGCAGATCTCGGCGAAATTCGTATAGAGGAAATTTTCCTGGTGATGCGCCAGGCACCACTTGGCCATGATGGAACCGCCGCGGGAGACGATGCCGGTGAGGCGCTTGGCGGTGAGCGGCACGTAGCGCAACAGCACGCCGGCATGGATGGTGAAATAATCCACGCCCTGCTCGGCCTGTTCGATCAAGGTGTCGCGGAACATCTCCCAGGTCAGTTCCTCGGCCTTGCCGTCGACCTTTTCCAGGGCCTGATAGATGGGCACGGTGCCGATGGGTACCGGTGCGTTGCGGATGATCCACTCGCGGGTCTCGTGAATGTTCTTGCCGGTGGACAGATCCATGATGGTGTCGGAGCCCCAGCGGATGCCCCAGGTCATTTTCTCCACTTCCTCTTCGATGGAAGAACTGAGAGCGGAATTCCCCAGGTTGCCGTTGATCTTCACCAGGAAGTTGCGGCCGATGATCATGGGCTCCAGTTCGGGGTGATTGATGTTGGCCGGGATGATGGCCCGGCCGCGCGCCACTTCGGAACGCACGAATTCCGGGGTGATCTCCTTGGGTAGGCTGGCGCCGAAATCATGGCCGGGATGCTGCTGCGCCAGCATCTCGCGATACAGTTCCATCCGCTGATTCTCGCGGATGGCCACGTATTCCATTTCGGGGGTGACGATGCCGCGGCGAGCGTAGTGCATTTGGGTCACATTGGCGCCGCTCCTGGCCCTCAGAGGGCGGCGCAGATGACCGGCGAAACGCAATCGGTCCAAGTCGGCATCGCTGGCGCGGCGGCGGCCGTATTCGGAACTCAGGGCGGACAGGGTTTCGGTATCGCCCCGCTCCGCTATCCAGCGACTGCGCACCTCGGGCAGGCCCTGGCGGATATCGATGTGCACCTCGGGATCGGTGTAAGGCCCAGAGGTATCGTAGACGGTGACCGGCGGATTATGCTCCGACCCCATGCCAGCGGCGGTGGTGGCCAGGCTGATCTCCCGCATGGGGACGCGGATATCCGGGCGGCTGCCCTGTACATAGATCTTTCGGGAGTTGGGGAAGGGCCGGATGGCGGCCTGGTCGACCTGGGCTGTCTCACTCAAAAATACGTCGGGGCGTGCGCTCATATCGCTGTCCTTAAGGTGGAGGGATGACAGGGCGCAGAGCGGGCACGGTGCACGGCTTCCCTACGCCGGTATCAACCGGATCAGGTTCAGAGGGTGTTTCTCAGCCCGTTACGGGCACCCCTAGCCTGGCCAACGGACATACCGCCGTGGCAGAGGGCCAAAACTAATCCATGCGCAGCGGTTTTGCAAGACAAAGCCGCCCTGTCCCTTGCCTAGTCCCGGCAAACCGCTTAATCTTGATGGGCTTTGTGTACAGAGGATAGAGGGATGATGAGCACTATGAACATGGCCCAGGCCCGCCACAACATGATCGAACAACAAATCCGCCCCTGGGATGTGCTGGACCAGCGGGTATTGGAACTGATCGACGGATTACCGCGGGACAAGTTCGTGCCCACGACCTATCTCAAGCTCGCCTATGCGGACGTCAATATCCCCTTGGACCACGGCCAGGTCATGATGCCCCCCAAGATTGAGGCGCGGATGCTGCAGGCCCTCGACATCAAGCCCTCGGACACCATCCTGGAGGTCGGCACCGGCAGCGGCTACGTCACCGCCCTGCTGGCCCGCAGCGGCAAGCACGTCTATTCCGTGGACGTCTATCCCGATTTTGTCGAGAGCACCGGCCGTAAGCTGTCCGAACTCGGGATTAACAACGTCACCCTGGAAAGCGGCGACGCGGTCAACGGCTGGGATAGTCACGCACCTTACGATGTCATAGCCATCACCGGTTCGTTGCCCATGCTGCCCGACAGCTTCCAGCAAAGCCTGAAGATCGGGGGGCGGCTGTTCGTCGTCACTGGGCAGGAGCCCGTGATGGAGGCCTACCTCATCACGCGCACTGCGGAACAGGGATGGGTCAAGCAGGCCTTGTTCGAAACCGTTCTACCGCCGCTGGTCAACGCCCCGCAACCACAGCGCTTCATCTTTTAAATCTACGAGCGCCCGGTAGTATAATTCAGCCAGGGCCGCGTCGAGCGGAGCACTGGAAACCATACGATGTTAGAGATTACAGCTCGCGAATTGCATGAATACCTGGCGATCACCGATCCTCCGCCGCTGCTTCTGGACGTGCGCGAACCACAGGAATTCGTTATCTGCCATATTGCCGGTTCGCGCCATATCCCCATGAATCAGGTTCCGCAAGCCCTGGACCAACTGGACCCGGAACGTGAGACTATCGTAATCTGCCATCATGGCATGCGCAGCGCGCGCGTCGCGAATTACCTAGAACAGGTCGGTTTCGACAGGGTCATTAATCTCGCCGGCGGCATTCATGCCTGGGCCTGCGAGGTGGATACCGACATGCCGACTTACTAACCAAAGGGAATTGCTATGACCCTGACCGCCACCCGTCGCCTGGCGATGCTGTGTTCTCTGCTGGTCGTACCCGGCCTGGCCGGCGCAGATACCCTGCTGGAGATCTATAAACTAGCCACCGCCAGCGACCCCCAGCTGCGTCAGGCGGAAGCCGCCTACCAGGCGGTGGCGGAAACCAAGACCCAAGCCCAGGCACAGCTATTGCCGCAGATCTCGCTGGGCGCCAATCTGATCCGCGACCGCCAGGAATACACCAGTATCAGCGCGCCCTTTCCCGGCTTTCAACCGGCCACCTATTTTTCCACTACCAAGGGCTACAGTCTGAACCTGACCCAGGCCCTTTATCATCGCGACCTATTCGTGCAGCGGCGGGAAGCGGACGCCTCCACGGCCCAGGCCCGGGCCAACTACCAGGCTGCCCAACAGAATCTCGAGGTCCGCGCCACCGATCTATATTTCAAGGTTCTGTCTGCCGTCGACAATCTCGACGTCGCCCAGTCTGCAAAAAAATCCAACAAACAGCTGCTGGAACAAGCCCAGCAACGCTTCGATGTGGGCATGATCGCCATCACCGACGTACAGGAGGCCAAGGCCGCCTATGACCAGTCCGTGGCGCAGGAAATCATAGCCAAGAACAAGCTGGCGATCGCCAAGGAACAGTTGCGCGAGGTAACGGGGAAATTCCACGCCAGCCTGGATCCGCTCAAAGATAATATCTCGCTGCCCTCGCCCGAACCGGCCGACGTGGAGAAATGGGTGGATACGGCTTTGAAGCAAAACTTTCAGCTCATCGCCGCACAAGCTGCCGTGGACAAGGCGAGCGAAGATGTGGAATTGAACCGCTCCGGCCATTACCCCCGATTGGACGCGGTCGCCAGTTACGGTTACAACGATGTCAGCGCCGGATTGTTCGGCGGCAGCACCACCAATGACTCGCAGATCGGCCTGCAATTCACCCTACCGCTCTATCAGGGCGGAGGTACCTCATCGCGGGTAAAGGCCGCAGTCTATCGCCTGACCCAAGCCCGGGAGGCCCTGGAACAACAACGTCGCTCCACCGATCGCCAAGCCCGTAGTGCCTATCTCACCGTGCTCGACGCCATCAACACCGTCAATGCCCTCAAGCAGGCGCTAGTCTCCACCCAGAGCGCGCTGGATGCCACCCAGGCCGGCTATGAGGTGGGCACGCGCACCATAGTCGATGTACTGCAGGTCCAAAGCTCTCTTTTCGATGCGCAACGCAACTACTCTCAAGCTCGCTACGCCTACATCGTCAGTTCCCTGCAATTGAAACAGGCGGCGGGCATGCTCGTCCCCGCCGACCTGGAAGAGATTAATCGCTGGTTGAAGTAATTGCCGCGCGACGTCAGTCGTCGGCGTGGCTCAAAGTATCGGACGCCGGCAGGTAAGGGATCAGGACCGCTTCCAGTTTCGCCATCGCCCCACGATTGCGCTCCACCAATTCCCGCCCGCAGGAACCCGTCGCATCGCGCAGTTTGGCATTTTCCAACAACCTCACCACCACCGTGGCCAGCTCGGTGACGGTCTCCACCCGTTCAGCGCCGCCGTGGCCGATCAGGGCGCGGGTGATCTCCAGAAAATTGAAGGTATGCGGCCCCACCACGACGGGTACCCCCAAGGCGGCGGGCTCCAAGACATTGTGCCCGCCGGTAGGCACCAGGCTGCCGCCGACGAAGGCCACGTCGGCGCCGGCGTAAAATAGCGGCAATTCACCCATGGTGTCGCCGAGGAACACCGTTACCTCGGCATCGACCTCAGCGCGTGCGCTGCGCCGCGCCACGCCATAACCGCGGCGCTGACACAACTCCGCCACCTTGTCGAAGCGTTCCGGATGACGCGGCACCAACACCAGCAAGGCCTGTGGCAAACGCCTCCGCACCATATCGAAGGCGCTCAAGATCAATTCTTCCTCACCGGCATGGGTGCTGGCGGCTACCCACACCGGGCGCTTCTCGCCCCATTCCCTGCGCAACTGCTCGGCACGGGTGTGCAGCTCCGCGGGCAACTGGACGTCGAACTTGATATTGCCGGTGACGTGCACGTGCTGGGCATCCATCCCCAGAGAGATAAAGCGGTCCGCATCGGGACGTGCCTGGGCGGCCAGCTCGGTGACATTGCGCAAGGTGGACCAGGTCAAGCCGCGCACCCGACGATAGCCCTGCGCCGAAGGCGCCGACAAGCGCGCGTTGGCGAGGATCAGCGGAATCCCTGCGGCGCGACAGCGGTGAAACAGATTGGGCCAGATCTCAGTCTCCATGACGATGACCGCGCTAGGCCGCGCCCGCCTGAGAAAACGCCGCACCGCACCGGGCAAGTCGTAGGGCGAATAGACATGAAAGACCTGATCCGCCAACTGCTGCCGCACCCGCTCTGAACCGGTCACGGTGGTAGTTGTAACCAGCACCGCAACCTGCCGGTCTTGCCGCAGCCAGGCGATCAGGGGCAGGGCCGCCTGCACCTCACCCACGGACACGGCATGCACCCACACCACCCCATCCACTGGCAGGCGTGAAAAGAAACCGAAACGCTCCGCCCAGCGCCGACGATAAGCGGGCGCGCGGAGACTGCGCCAAAGCAATCGCAAGATGACGAAGGGTACCAACAGATATAGCAATAAACTGTATAGATAGCGCAAAATCAGGCTCGTCGATTTTTAAGTCCATCACAAGGTGATTCAGGAAACATCTGAATTATCGTCCTTTCCGCTTAAGGGAAAAGGATGAAAACAGCTCAGACCTCCTTGCTTCGACTCAGGCATCCAATGCTTCACACAGCCATGCGGGCGGATTCGATATTGGGGATATGATTCTTCATGGCACCGCCCCTGGCATCGCGACCCGCGTCCTGCGCGTATCTTAGCATGGTGCCCACCACTTGGTTTTTGGACAGCATCACGCTTGGGCTGTAGAATTCCCCCTTTTCCGACGAAGCTCGTGATCAGCACTGCCCACTTCACATGGCGATTCCTCGCACCGCGCTACTGGCCCACCTGGCTGGTGCTGGGTGTCATGTGGAGTCTCGCCCAACTGCCCTTTCGCCTCCAGATGGGCCTGGGCCGCGCCCTGGGCAGGCTCATGGGACGCCTGGGCAAACGACGCACCCATGTCGCACGGGTCAACCTCTCCTTATGCCTGCCGGAACTCAGTGAGGCCGAGCGCGAACAGCTGTTGCACAAACATCTGGAGTCGGTGGGCATGGCCCTGGTGGAAACAGCCATCAGCTGGTGGACGCCGGCGCAACGGCTGCGGCCTCTGCTGCAGGTCGAAGGCCTGGAACACCTGCACACCGCCTTGGCGCAAGGCCGCGGCGTCATGATCCTCATCGGTCACTTCACCTCCATAGAACTGTTCAGCCGGCTGTTCGCCCTGCTAACTCCCTTTTATGTCAGCTATCGCCAGAACAAAAACCCACTCTATGAATACATGCTGATCCGTACTCATCGCCATCATTGCGCCGGACTTATTCCCCACACCGACCTGCGCACCGTATTACAGGTCCTCAAGCGCAACTATGCTGTACTGTATGCCCCCGATCAAAACTATGCCGGCAAGCACAGCGCCTTCGTGCCATTCTTCGGCATGCCCGCCTCCAGCATCACCGCCGGTTCGCGCATCGCCCAGATCAGCGGCGCCCCTCTTATCCCAGTACTGGCGCAACGCCTTCCCGATAACCAGGGCTATCGCCTCACCCTGCAGGCGCCGCTGGATGATTTTCCCTCTACCGATGAAGTCAAGGACGCGGCACTTATCATGCACGCCGTCGAAGTTCATGTGCGCCAAATCCCGGAGCAATACCTGTGGGTGCATCGGCGCTTCAAGACCCGACCGCCGGGTGAAAAGCCAGTCTATTGAGACAACAAGGCAATAGAATATGCAACATGAAAAGCAGCGCCTATTAAACAAATAAATTCTCATAGGGAAATTCCATGTGAAAAAGATAACGATATACATGATTGATGGTACCCCAGAGGGGGCAAAAACCTATGAGATCGGAAATTTGTCTGGCAAGGCGATTTCATCCCCTCGCTCAAATGCTAAATCTGTTCTTGAACGAGACGATATCAAAAGTTCGGGCATATACATACTCCGCTCAACAGAAGGGTCATGGGATTATGATGACGCAATTTACATTGGAGAAGCTGAATTACTTGGGGTTAGGTTGAAGCAACACATATCCGGAGATAAAGACTTCGATTCATTTATCTGTATACATTATAAGGACGATATGCTCACGAAAGCGCATATCTAATATTTAGAATAAAGATTAGTAACTTTGGCCACTGAAGCAAAAAGCTCTCAGATACTGAATGCCAATCAGCCAACGCTTTCAAAGCTTTCAGAAGCAAACATTTAAGACATGGAATATTTATTAGAGCAGATTGCTCCAATATTACCCGTTGCCGGAATTAGATCACTGATAAGCTCAATTACAACAAAAGAAACCAAGAATAAATCAGAATCCGGAAAACTCTATAACCTAAAAAGCAATCGAATTTCAGCGGCAATGGTAGAGGTACCGGAAGGGTACTTAGTTCGATCCGGAAGTCAGTTCTCTTTAGAGGAAACTGATTCGATTGCATCTGGGCGGAAGAAGCTAAGAGCGAAATTGATAGATGAAGGTTTGGTTGATATTTCCAGAGAGGTTGGTGTTCTTGTTGAAGATGTACTTTTCTCATCTCCTAGCGCAGCTTCATCAACATTATTGGGCGCACAATCGCCAAGGCCTATAAGATGGTTAGATGTGAATGGTGTTACTTTTAAGGACAATCAGGCAGAAATTATGTAACTATGGGGCATATCGAAAAGAACCAAGCTCGTCAACCCACGCGTTAGCATTAGCTAGAGAGCAGCGCTCTTATGTTGATCTTCAGTTCTCAGCCAAGTCATTTTGTGTTTTCATCCAGCAGATATCAGCGAGCACCACCGAAGCAGCCATTTGTCTCTCAGGGATCGACCAATATTTGTGCAGCAGAATGTCTTTGTGCTGCTGCGAGACCAAGGTGAAACCCCGCCGCCGATAGAACTCGATGGCCCAGATCGCCGCCGCCCAGGTCCCGACCAGGATAGGCTTGGACGTGAGGTCCGCCACGTGACGCAGGAGTCTTGTCCCTATACCCCCTCCCTGTGCGCTTGGCAGAACGTAGGCGTGGCGTATCAGAATGACTTCTCCCTTATCCTGCATCCCCATCACGCCTAATAGGCACCCATCTTGTTCCGCGCCCCAGAATAGGACGCCGTCCGCAATCTCCTTAACAAGCTCATCGGACGGCATATAGGGCTCCCGCCAGCGGTCGGCTGGAATAACCCCTCTATAGGTCTGGGCGGCATCGTTGATGATCGCCAGCATCGCCGCGAAATCCGCTTCCTGAATTTTTCGTATCAGCACACCATTCATCATGCATGCCTTCTTCTGTTTGATTCGCGAGGGGTTCGGCGATCTGATTAATTCGTCATTCCGGGTGTAGCGTAGCGAAGACCCGGAATCCAGCACCTTTAATGCATTACCTTACAGGATTCCGGCGTTTATGCCCTTCAGGGTATGCGCCGGAATGAGAATATGCAATTATTCAGACCTCCCATTTTTTATAACGACAGAACCAATAAGGCAGAAAAAAGTCGTATAACTTGAACAACTGCTTACTAAGATGTGCTTCCGTCACCGCACTTTCGCCCGAGGCGAATAAACAATGAACTACTTGCCGATCGCGCCACCGTTTTTCATCGCGCTGTTTGTGTTTTTCACCATCATCGTCTTGCTGATCGAGCTGCGGGTCGTCCAGTTCGTCTATGAGAGTGTGGGCGTGAATCCGCGCCTGCTGCTGTCCTTGCTGCTGCTGTCCTTTCTCGGCAGCTATATCAATATCGGCATAACGCAATTACCTCCGGAGCGTATCTACGCCCATGGCATCGTGGATTTCTTCGGTATGCCATATGTCGTACCCATGGTGACCGAAGCACCGGGAACGGTCATTGCGGTCAATGTCGGCGGCGCCATCGTCCCGACGCTGCTGTCCATCTACCTGATCGTGAAGAATCGGCTCTACACCGAGGGCCTTGTCGCGATTGCTATTGTGTCGTCCGTCGTGCACCTGATGGCGCATCCGGTACCCGGTGTCGGCATCGCCGAGCCGGTGTTCGTGCCGCCGCTGATCGCGGCGCTGGCCGCGCTGTTTATCTCCCGCGAACACGCTGTGCCACTCGCTTATGCGGCCGGCAGCATGGGCACCCTGATCGGGGCCGACCTTCTTAATCTGGATAAGATTCAGGGTCTGGGCGCGCCGGTCGCCTCCATTGGCGGCGCCGGGAAATTCGACGGCATTTTCCTCACCGGACTGGTCGCCGTCTTGTTGGCCAGCTTGGTACGGCTCGGCCGCGGCCATCCGGCCCGACGATGATACGAATTTTACCGCTTGCATGACCTGTGGCGGGAAAGATATTGTCCCATGAGCAATGCTTAGGGTAGCACCCATGCCCACCGTTAAGGAGGACGAGATATGAAATCCTTTATTAAATTCTCTATGGTCACTATGGTTGTCGCAACCATGCTCGGCGCGATGAGCGGTTGCGCATACAGCTTTAAGCATAAGAGTCCGCAAGAACGTGCCGACTGGCTGGTGAATAAACTCAGCGACGAATTGAAATTGAATGACGCGCAGCTGGGTAAACTCAATGTACTCAAGGACGAACTACTTACCATGCGCGGTGACTACCGTAAGAAGCGCAGCGAAACTAAACTGGCGATCGGCGAAATGCTGTCGCAACCGACCCTGGATCAGACACGGGCCTTGGCGCTGATCAGGGAACGCACCCAGGAAGTGAACGAAAAGGCTCCGCGAGTAGTGAGCGCCTTCGCCGCTTTTTATGATAGCCTCACACCAGAGCAGCAAAAGAAACTCCATGACGAGTTCACTGAACGGATGAAGCGGCATCACGGTTATTGGGATGATGAATAAAGGCCACCATGAGGTTCGCCCACACGAGGTAGCAGCGCAGCGATGATCGAATCCATACTGCTGACCACGGCGCGTGTTTCCACCTTCGTGCAGCAACAGGCGCTAACCAATGCCAGCTGCTTTTTTTTCGCCCGCGACGAACGCCTGTTCCTGGTGTCGAGCCGGCACGTGATGATCGACGAGCCGAGCCAACATTTTCCCGATCGCATAGAGATCGAACTGCACACCGATGCGGACAACATGGCGCAATCCACCGGGTTCTCGATTCCACTGTACCGCAACGGCCAAAGCCTGTGGCGTCAGGGCCTGGATTCGGCCGGAGGGGTCGACGTGGCGGTGATCGAGATCGAACGCGCTGCCCTGCCCGCATCGACGGTATACTATGCCTTCACACCCGCGCACCTGCTGGGCACCCTCACCCAGGTCGAAGTCGGCACTTCGCTGCTGATGGTGGGCTTTCCGCTCGGTTTCCATGACACCCTGCATCATATGCCGGTGGCACGCCAGGCGGCGATCGCCTCTTCGTTCGGCCTGCGTTTCCAGGGCGAAGGTTACTTTCTCACCGATGCGCGCACCCACCGCGGCACCAGCGGTTCGCCGGTGGTGATGCGCGCCTCCGGACAAAAACCGGAACTGGGCGATCTGCCGTGGATACTGCTGGGCGTGCATTCGGCGCGACTCGATGTGGGTACCCGCGATCTGGAATTGGACGAGGCCTTGGGCCTGAACTGCGCCTGGTACGCCGATATTCTGCTGACCCTAACCGAAGGCTGATCGCCGATTACACGGTGAATACGCTGAGCCTGTCTGTCTCCGCATCAAAAACCGAACATGTGATCGAAGCTGAAGGCTCCCTCTTGATTGAGCAGGCCGTGATAACCGAACAATCGGCAAGTCAGGTCGCGGATCATCACGTAGGCACCGCTGCCGGCGGTCTGGCGGGTCTTGGCGTCGAACATCTCGCTGTAACGCCACAGCAGTGAACCGCTGCACGGAATGGCCACCGAGCACTTAGCGATCTCCACGCCTTCCTTGTTACACAGGATCAGGTCGGTGGTGGAATGGGGATGCCAGCTTCCCGAGCTGGGATAGATCAACTGACACATGGAATCCCAGGGCGCGTCGCCGAGCCGCAGGAACAAGCGTGTACTCAGGCCGGGGGGCGGACCGGCGTAAGACTGCGGCTCGTTCTTGTATACCACCGGGATGTTGAACATATGGGCGCCGAAGCTGGTCTCGGCGATATGGCCGTTTTCGAGGGATTGATAACGGAACAAGCCATGCAACCAGCCGTCGAGCTTATCGCCCGCGGCAAGATCGTAGGCCAGTTCCACATGACCGTAACCGCTGGGCAGGGCAGTCTTGGCCTGGCCGAGAAAGGCATTCACGTCCAGCAGGCTCATCTCATTGCGCGGCATGCGCCCGAAGGCATGGCGCGCCACCTCCGTGCCCTTGGCATCGTAGACTACCGCCGCCAGCGCCAACTCCTGCTGACAGATGGCCATGGGGGTGGGCAGCACTTCGGTACGAAACTGCCGGGTGGGCAAGACCGGCGCGGGCAGGATATAACCCTTGCCTAAAAAGCCGGCCACCTTGGGATAGTTTGGATCGTAGCTGAGATCGCTGCGCTCCACGTTGGCATGAGCGATACGGCTGCGGCCCTGATGCTTGAAGATCTCGTAGCGGGGTCGCACGAAATATTTTCCCGCACACACCTCGAGCTGTTCAGGCCAGCGCGGCTCGGGCAGCAGCTCCGCCACGTCCAGACCATAAGTGCCGAAGGCCGGTATCTCTTTTTGCAGATAACGGGTATCACTGTCCGCGCCCATCTTGCGAAGGCCGACGCTGCCGGCGGGAATGGGGATAGGCAGGCTGTTCTCTATCCACATCACCACCTTCTCGTCGTCTTGCGGCGCCGGCAAGCCACCGTAAAATTCCGAGGGCCAGGAGTTGGCGTCGTGAGTACAGGACAACACCGCAGGATCGTCGCCGTAGGTATCCAGCGCATACTTCACGATATCGTGACCGGAGACCCCGGTGATGTGCATGAACAGACTGCCTTCGAATTCCGCCAGGCCGAAACGCTTGCGCACTTCGGCGCTGTCGATGACGATGCTCCCCAGGCTAGGCGGCATATCCAGGGACCATTGCGCCAGCACCCGGCCTTCTTGATCGAACAGGCATAGCCACATGCCCGTTTCCTTGGCGCCGTAGCCGTGCCAGTAATTGCTGGTCATCAAGCGCGTATGGTGGCCGGCCTTGTCGCGGAACAAGGCAAAATTGGTCGCGAAGTTGAGCGGGTCGAGATAGCGCCGGGTATTGGTGAGCATCTTGTCCGGCAGACGCATGCTGTCCAGCGTCACCACCTTGATGCCCTCCGGAATGAGATGCTGCACCTGCTGCACATGTCGCCGGGCGTCGAAGGCCACCACGAACAACGCCTGTGCCCGGCACCGTGCCAATTCCGTCACCGCCCTGGCGCTCTGGCCGAACAAGCTGCGGTCTACGTCCTCGACACGCTGCACGAACAGTTCTGTGATGTTCACGTCCTTGAGACTATGGAGATTGGCGAAGGCCTCGGCATGACCGAGCGGATCGTAAATCGCGACGGGGCCGACGGCGCGCAGCGCGGCGATCAAGGTTCGCGCCTCATCGGCGGCCTTGGGATGGGTAAGCGCCTTGAACAGCGCATTACCCCCGGTGACGTTGCTGAAAGTGGCTATATTGAGACCCATAGCGGTATCCTTGGGGAATTATCCGATCACACATTATCGCGCGAACTTCGCTGAATTATGCCATTCCGGCCAGGAGTTTGCGACCGATCATTAAGGACGTGCAGACTGCCTGCAATAGATTGTTGATCGCAATATCGTAATCGATATGCGTGTTCGCCCGCGCCAATTCAAGGACGCCGGCCGAACACTCTTGCTATGATACCGGCAGCTTTTCGTCCAAATCCGTGATCACCGCCTCGGAGCGCGCGGAAGAATACCGACCATACTCTTTATTAATGACCAAGCTTTTATCCTATGTCTGAACCAGCTCGGCCGCCGGCCCCGCCATACACTTTCCCGCATAGTCGAGAGAACCTGAGTAATGGCCGTTAGCAGCTGCTGGGTCATGACCGATGCCAAGCCCGGCATGGAAAACCAGTGCCTGGGCCTGGCCGAGGCACTGGGCCTGGATGCCATCCGCAAACATGTTTATCCGCGACCGCCCTGGAAATATTTGCCGCCCGGCCTGTGGCTGGCGCCCTTCCATGCCTACACCGCTGACAGCGATCCGCTGGTCGCGCCCTGGCCCGATATCCTGATCGCAACGGGGCGGGCCACGGTGGCCGCCTCTATTGCCATCCGGCGCGCCAGCCGCGGCCGCACATTCACGGTACAGATTCAAAATCCGGGGGTGGCGTTCCGCCATTTCGACCTGGTGATTCCGCCACGCCACGATAACTGCGCCGGCCCCAATGTCTTCCCCACCCGCGGCGCCCTGCATCGCGTCACTGCGCAACGCCTGGCCGCGCAAGCGGCACGCTTTGCACCGGCACTTGCGCATTTACCGCGCCCATTAGTGGCGGTGTTGATCGGCGGCTCCAACAAGATCTATCGCCTGACCCCGCAGATCCTCCATGAGCTGGCGGATAAGCTGGCGGCCATGTGCCGCGCTACCGGCGCCGGCCTCGCCATCACCCTGTCGCGCCGCAGCGGCGCCGATGCCGAGGTGGTGCTGCGCGACAAGTTGGCGGATGTACCCAAGGTGATCTGGGACGGCCAGGGCGACAATCCCTATTTCGCTTATCTGGGCCTAGCCGATCACATCGTGGTCACCGCGGATTCAGTATCCATGGTGTCCGAGGCCTGTTCAACCGGCAAGCCGGTCTACGTAGTAGAACTTGAGGGCGGCTCTCAGAAATTTAACCGCTTCCATCAGGGACTGCGCGCCGACGGCATCACCCGTGAATTCAGCGGACAATTGGAAAACTGGCATTACCCGCCGCTCAATGACACGGCACTCGCCGCCGCGGAGGTACGCAGCCGCCTGGATCAACACTGAACCCCACCCTTAAACCCGTGTTAACTTTGTGGCAATTTGCTATAGTTAGCGCTTCAAAATTACGCACTGCCGGCCAAGCCCTCATTGCGGCCCGCCGGCGCAATACTTCGCCTTGGAGGGCATGAGATGTCGTTCCTCAATCTGGAAAAATTCAGGGCCACCCCGCTGACCCGTGATCCGTTCGAATTTATCATCGTGCCGGGATTTTTGCGCCAGGAAGCGCGCGAAGCGCTCAATGCCGACTTTCCGGAAATCGCCAAACCCGGCAGCTATCCGGTGAGCGAGGTCCATTTCGGCACGCAGTTCGCCGCCCTGCTCGAAGAAATCCAGGGCCGGGAATTCAAGGCCGCCATGGAAGAGAAGTTCGCCCTCGATCTCACCGACCGGCCGACCATGATCACCGTGCGCGGCCGTTGCCAGCAGAAAGACGGACGCATCCATACCGACACCGAGACCAAGATCATTACGGTGCTGATCTACATGAATCAGGGCTGGGAGAATGAAACCGGCCGGCTGCGCCTGCTGCGCAGCGCGGATAATCTAGAAGACATGATCGCCGAAGTGCCGCCCGAATGGGGAACGCTGCTGGCCTTCCACCGCTCGGAGAATTCCTATCACGGCCACAAGCCGTTTGTGGGCGAACGCCGCGCGATCCAATTGAACTGGGTGACTGACGCCGAAGTCGTGGAACATGAACTGTCCCGCCACCGCATGTCGGCGCGCCTCAAACAGCTCAATCCCTTCGCCTGAGTCATCATCCCTATGGGATGAAATCGGTCAGCTCGATATCTTCTCTGGCTGAGAAGACGGTGCCCCCTGCGGCAGCAGGCTATCGCCGTAGCGCCGGCGCTGATGATACTCGTAGAGCTTGGCATATTTGAGAAAGGCGTAGAACGTCCCCACCACCGAGCCGATGAATCCCGCCCAGCCGTTCAGGAAATTGCGCTTGAAAAAATACAGCCGCACAAAATAGAAGGGCGGGTATAACACCAGGATCCAGGGACTGGGCGCCTTGCCCTTGGCGACCTTGTCGGCCACCGAGCCGCTGGAATAGGCGTTGACCTTATCGACCTTGATACGCAGGTCGGTCTCACTGTAGTGATAGAAGGGTTCCTCAAGCCGCGCGACGACACCGCTCACCTGGGGCGATTCGTGTACGGTGTGGGTACTCATGCGACACTTGCTCCTGTCAAAGAACCGCATAAAGTAATTCAGGCGCGTCCGGGGATTATTCATACGCCAAAATACCTGTTCCAGGCGGGGAAACTCATAGCCGTCGGCAGTCGGCCCCGTGCGCAGCAATTCCTTTATCCGCTCCTGCAAGGCTGGTGAAACCGCCTCATCGGAATCCAATAGCAAGGTCCAGCGATGGCTGGCGGCATCGAGCACCATCTGTTTCTGTTTACTGTAACCCATGAAGCTGTGCTGAGAGATACGACACTGGTAGACCTTCGCGATCTCCAGGGTGTCGTCGCTGCTGAACGAATCCAGCACCACGATTTCATCCGCCCATTTTACCGACTCCAGACAAGCGCCCAGGGTGCGCCCACTATTGAAGGTCGTAATGCATACGGAGATTTTCTCCATGCTCATTTCCTCATCTGCTATGCGGCCGCCCGTCGTACCGCAATGACGTTTGCTTCATTGGACGGACAACAGCTTTTGATAGACTTGTTCCGTCTTCTCCACCATCCGTTTTAATGTCAGCTCCCGCGCGGCAAACTCCCATACCGGCTCGAAGGCGCGCCGCGTCGCATCGGGGTCGCGTAGTGCGCGGTTGATGGTCGCGGTAAGCGCCCGCGGGTCGCCGTAATCCACCAAGAAATCCTCCGGCAGGATCTCCATGGCCACCGGGACACGGGTCGCGACGGCCACCTGGCGGACATGCAGGCCTTCCGCCAGCACATAGGAAAAACCTTCCTTGAAAGATGAAATCACCATCATATCCGCATTGGCCAGCAAGGCCACGATATCGTCCCTATAGCCCGCCAACATCACGCGCTCACTCAGCCCCAGTTCCCGAACCAGCGCCTCGAGCCGAGCGCGTTCCGGACCGTCGCCGACAATGACCAGAAATCCCGGCACATCCACCCAGGCACGCAATAACAGCTCAAAACCCTTGGCGGCCACTAAACGCCCGACCGCCACTACCGCCGGTTGCACAAGTTCCCTGCCCAAGGCTTCCCGTAGATAAGCAAGCCCGGTTCGCACCACGGGCATGGGCGGTTCGATGCCGTTGTAGATAACGTCGGTTCGCGGGTGTCCAAGCTGCTTCGCGGTATGGTGGCTCACGGCTATGACGCGATCGAAAGAACGGTACATGCGGGTGCTGCGCTTGAAATTATGAATGGTGGCGACAGATTTAGCGCGCAGCAAGGGGCGCAATGCACCGACCATGGCGGCGGCCTTATTGGCCTGGGCATGAACCACTTGCGGCTGGTGTTTGCGCAAGACTCGGTAAAGCTTGAATAGCGCCGTGGGGTGATAGCGCCAAGCGCCGAAGTCCACAGGTTCCAGAAGGACTTGCGCACTCAATTTGGATTTGAAATCAGGATGGGCTACGGCTATCACTTCATGGCGGTCCGCCAATTGATTGCATAGATCGGTGAAGTGGCGTTCCAACCCACCCCAACCGCGGCTTGCTAATACTTGGCATATCTTCATGCTAATCCCGGAACGGCGCGTTCGTCGGAAATTCAGACAGACTCGGCATGGCGCAGCGGCACGGGCGCACGCTCCAATAGGCGAACCGCCGCAAGCGCCCATCCCACCGCCAACCAAAACATCCCGCCGGCCCAATTGGAAAAGAAACTCCCCGTGGGGCCGAGCGGCCACAGCTGAATATACATAGATATCAGCGGTCCCATTAACCACACACCGAAGCCATAGTGTGACGCCGCCTGCCACATCCTGTGGAACCAGGCGCCGATCAGCAACAGGAACCCCAGTAGTCCGGGTATACCCGATCCCAGCGCCCATTCCAGGTAAAGATTATGCGGATGGGTTCCGCAACGATCTTCCGGACTCTGCGGCAAATCCAAGCCGGCGCATGCCACCCGGAAGTTCTTCATGCCGGTACCGAGCACGGGGTTCTGCATGGCAAGATGCAATCCGCTATTCCATATCATGCCATAGGGTGAGTCGGCCAAATGGACCACCGTATCGTAGGTCTCATCCACATGACGCTTAATCATCACCGGATTCAATAAAGATAAAACCAACATGCCCACAAGGCCCAGCGACAAGGTCCCCCCCACCAGGATCCGCAAAGGCCCCTTATGCAATACCGCCCCCATAACCAGGCCGAGCAAGGCCAGTAACAGCGCCATTCGTTCCCCGCTAACGAAGATCGCCGTCATCAGCAACAGCACCAAACCGGCAAAGGCAAGGCTCGGCATCAATCGTCCGCGACGCCAGCTGTGCCAGGCAAAGGCGCCGAAAACCGCGGGAAACATGAGCTTGGTGAGAAATATACCGACCTTCGGTCGATCAAACATCGCCGTAAGACGTTCAGCGCTCCAACGCGGATGCCCGAAAATATCGCTGCCATGAACATACTGCAGCAGGGCATCAAACGAAGTAAAGACCAGCACGCCCGTCGTCACCCACAACAGCCGGCGCATCCATACCTCATTCAATACCCACATTTCCAATGCCGCGGCAAAGATTAAAAATCGCAGCCAGGGCACCGTCTGACTGAACGACAGCGAACGATCGAAGGCGAAAAAACTGATGAACACTATCCACAACCAGAGACCGACAGCGACCTTGAACCAGGTGTTATGCAGCCATTGCCAGTCCCGCGCCTTGAAACTTCTTACTAAGAACAAGATCGCCGTCAGCGACATGGAGGCGTCAACGGCAACCCTGCCGCCCATCAGGCACACCGGCAGAATCAATACCAAGATACGCGCCGCCAGCAGCAATCCGCCTTCCGCTCTAAGATTCATAGTTTTCCTTCTTTTGTGCCGCTCATCAATTCCATGCGAATGGCATCGAGCCGTGCGCCGGTATGGTGGATATCGAGGCTTTGCATGGCACGGGCGCGCGCGCGCTCTTGATAGAGTTTCTGCAACTCGGCGTCCTGTGCAAGCTGCAGCAAGCGTTCGGCCCAGACCGCGGGATCGCTGCTGTCTATCAGCACACCGGCATCATCGAGGAGATTAGGTATGCCGCCACGCGGGCTTGCCACCACCGTGCAACCACTCGCCATGGCCTCGATGACACTGAGAGGGCAGGGATCATCCCATAGTGAGGGAATGACGGCGATCGCCGCTTGTTGCAGCCGCGCCATGACCTCGGTACGCGGCATATAACCGGTAAGCTCGCCTTGCGCTCCCAGCGACTGCATAGTATCGATGACCTGTTGATCGTAACCGCCCATCTGGGTGCCTTTACCGAAACTCCGCGCAGCCCCGACCAGAATGAAGCGCCAGTCTTTCAACCGGTCTTTCAATGCTTGCGCCGCCTGCGCAAACAGCAAGCCGCCTTTTTCAGGAATCAAACGCCCGGCAAACAGAATCTGTTTGCGCCGCGCCGTAGCGGGACTCGGGTGTATCGCAGCGGTATCGACACCGTTCATCACCACCCGCACCTTGGCGGCACAAGGATGCTGCTCCAAGCCGTCCAGCATGCAGCCCCGTATGAACTCGCTCACGCACACCACCGCCGACACCTGCTCCAGACATTGCTCCCGTTTCGACTTATCGCGAATACCGCGCATGGTACGGGGATCGTTATGCAGGTACAGCAGGATGGGTACATCGGGAAAGGCCTTGCGCATGGCCGCGACATGGACTGGGCGGTTATGTATCTCAATATAGGCTGGCGCCAGCTCGCGCAATACCTGGACTGCCCCCTGCACATAGCGATTGGTGCGCCGCCCATATAGCCACGATGCCAGCTTCAGTCCGATGAAATGCGCCGGGGCAAACGGCTGGGAGACCGCTTCTCCCAGCACCTTGATCCGAGGCGCCAAGGCGCTGACCGCCAACGCATCGCGCACGCAGATAGTGACGGCTCCCGCGCCCGCGCTCTGGAAGGCCTCGCCGCGGGGTAACAATATCGCCAAGGGCGCTTGCACCGCGCCAGCCACACTCTTTTCAGCCATCATGCGCTTTCTGCTCGGCGGGCGGCGCGCATGGCCGCGGCCTCTTCATATACCTCCAGGGTCGCTGTCAACATACGCTCCAAGGTAAACGGTTGTTGTGCGGGTACAAGAGGCGGCGTCCGCTGCCAGGTCCTAATTTGTTCTATGATGCGCTGCAGATCATCCAACTGCACCAGTCCTTCGGGAAAAATCGCCGCGAGCTGCTCACCGACACCACCGTGATCATAACCAACCACCGGCCTGCCGATACTCAAGGCCTCCAGACTGACGCGGCCAAAGGCTTCCGGTTCACGCGACAGCGATAAGACCACGGCGGAAACCGACATTATCTCACGCAGATCGCTGCGATGTCCCAGCAGGGTAATTGACTCGCTTAGCCCTTTTTCCCGAATCAAGGCTCGTAACTCGGCCTCATAGTGGCGCTTGCGCGGGTGCGTACCACCCACGATCAAACCATGTACGGGGATACCGATCTCTTTCAACCCCGCGATCACGGTAATGAAATCTTCATGGCCCTTGCGGCGGCTCAAGCGCGCGGGGAAGGTCAATATATATTTACCCTGCAGTTCGGGATGCTGCGTTCTCCATGACGCCAGCCACGGATCGGGTGGTGTATATCCATAAGGATAGGCCCCCGGGTCGACACCGCGATGGATGACGCGGATCCTCGACGCATCCAGCCACGAATAGTGCTTCACCATATGGTCACGAACCGCTGCCGAGATGGCAATGATATGTTCGCCACGCACCATGATCGAACTGTACCAACCCGGGCGATAAAAGCCGTGCAGACTGGTCACCAGTGCCGGCCGCTCCGCAGCGGGTAAACTCTTCCAGGCACCGTAGGCAATCCATGCCGGCAGTCGCGAACGCAGATGCAGAACATCAGGGCGTGTCTCGCACAGTAGGCGTCTGACTCGAGGTATCCAGCGCAGGGTCGCGAGACGCTTGGCGCCCACGTCCCAGCTCAGATGTTCGCTGCCTTCGGATTGCAGCTGTTCCACCATGCGCCCGCCGGCGGAGATCACGATGGAGCGATGTCCTTCCCTAACCAGGCGGCGCGCCACTTCCAGGGTACCGCGCTCCACGCCGCCCATCTCCAGGGCGGGCAGCACCTGTACCACTGTCAGTGCGCGTTGCGGTGGTCTAGACAAGGTCGGCAGATCCTATCCACCGCCGGAAGATCTCGGTCGCGCAGCGCTCGGATTCATTGAACGGCGGTTGCGGCGCATGCAAGGAGGTGCCGGCCTGCCATGCGGGAAAGAATACCACCAGACCCTCCAAGGCCTGCAGTTCGCGATTGGGTTTGCGCCGCGGAATGTTGAGGACGCCGATGGCGGCCCCGGCGGTCAAGGCTTGATAGATCACGCTCAAATTATCTTCGGTCAACCACACTTGTTCCGCATCCTGTAAGCGACCAAACAGCCATTTCGGATCGACCTCGTGATGGGGGATACAGAACACATTCTGTCCGGCCAATTCCTGCAAGCATCCTTCCGTCTCCGGCGGAGTCTGCGGGGTAGTGGTCAAATACCAGCGGCAATCGGGATGCCGGGAGATAATCTCGGTGATCTGGGCGATGAGCTCATCATTGGACCAGCGATACTGCAGTGCCGGCCCGCCGATCACCATCAAACCCGTCCCCGTCACTTTGGGCCGCGGTGTGGTAGGCGGGGGCAGCATGCCGCGCGTGGCGATCATCCGCGAGGAGCTGCGCGCGCCGTCATGGGTGGGCGCGATATACAAATCGAAGCACCAGCGCGGCCAGGCGGGTTTACTCAAGGTCACGATGCGCCCACCGCGCGCCCGGCGGGCGGCCAGCATCGCCCGCTGGGCATCGCGCCCGGCGCCGATCAAAATATCCGGATCGGGAAGTTCAGCGGCGGGATAATGCCTACGCAACATGGAACGCCAGGCCTTCCCTGCCCCCACTACCGGCGCCGCATACACGCGCAGCGGACATTGCGTCTCCAATGCCTTGAGCAGACCGCGGATCTGATCTTCAGATTGCGAGAGTTGATCGCGAAACCACCACACCACTACCTCGCGGGAGGCGCCGCGCCCGCTACCCAGGGTTTCGCTCACATACCACCGTGATCGCTCAGCACATACTCGGCGCCGCAATACGGGCACTTGGCCCGACCGGTTTCCTCGATGGGCAGAAAGACCCGCGGATGCGAATTCCACAAACTCATACCATTCATCGGGCAATGCAAGGGCAGATCGGCGCGCGTTACTTCATAACGATTTTGCGCATTAGGCGGAATCGTCCCCTTCTTATCGTGATCACTCGTTGCCATCTGTGTCATTTTCCCTTCCCCATAGCAGTCACTATTTTTGGTCGCGAATTGCCATCCCGCTCCCGATTACTAATCAGCGCCACACTCACTTCACATAGGTCAACCATTCCGGATACTCGCTGCGCCGGCCATGCACTTGATCGAAGTACATGGTCTGCAGGCGTTCGGTGATCGGGCCGCGACTGCCGGCACCGATTACGCGGTCGTCCACTTCGCGTATCGGCGTCACCTCCGCCGCGGTACCGGTGAAAAACGCCTCGTCGGCGATGTACACCTCGTCACGGGTAATGCGCTTTTCCACCACCGGCACACCGATCTCGCCGGCGAGGGTGATGATGGTATCGCGGGTAATACCGTCTAGCGCCGAGGTCAGTTCGGGCGTGTATATCTTACCGTTACGCACGATGAAAATATTCTCGCCGCTGCCTTCCGCGACGTAACCTTCCGCATCCAGCAACATGGCCTCGTCGCAGCCGCTGGCCAGCGCCTCGTTCAAGGCCAACATGGAATTGAGATAATTGGCGTTGGCCTTGGCCTTGCACATCATGATATTGACGTGATGGCGGGTAAAAGAGGAAGTCCGCACGCGGATGCCGCGCTTGAGGTTTTCCTCGCCCATATAGGCACCCCACGCCCAGGCCGCCACCATGACATGGGTCTGCAATTTGTCGGCGCGCAAACCCATGCCTTCCGCGCCATAGAAACACATGGGCCGGATATAACCGGACTCCAGCCGATTGTCCTGCACCACGGCGCGTATCGCCTCATTAATAGTGGCCTTGTCGTAAGGCATACCCATGCCCAGGATATGCGCCGAACGGAACAAGCGGTCAGTATGTTCCTGAAGTCGGAAGATGGCGACCCCACCTTCGGCGTTATAGGCGCGCACCCCTTCGAATACGCCCATACCGTAATGGAGAGTATGGGTGAGTACGTGGACTTTCGCTTCGCGCCAAGGCACCAGGGTCCCGTCCAGCCATATGACGCCGTCGCGGTCAGCCATCGTCATTGCATTGTTCTCCTCATGTATTATTGTTGCTACTACGCGTAATTATTCTTCACATTCCAATAATGTCCGCCACATACGCACTACCGCTTGCCGTTGCTCGTCGAATGCGTGCGCATCGGCGACAATGGGTTCCTTCAACAAGGTAAGTTGATGCACTTTGGCCCGATAGAGACGATAGATATCGCTCAACAAATCGGCATCCTGCGCTGACATCGCGCCGGCTCGCGCCAGCCCCTCCAATAAGCGGATATTATCGGTGTAACGAAGGAGCTCGGGGTGCGTAAAGGCCCACGCCAATACGCCATATTGAACCATAAATTCAATATCGGCGATACCGCCGACATCCTGCTTCAAGTCAAATATAGCGGCGTCGCGCTGTCCCAGCTCGGCACGCATCCGTTCACGCATTTCCCGCACATCAAGGCGCAATTGCGCCCCATCCCGCTGCCGACCCAGTACCTCACGCCGGATGGCGGCGAAGCGTTCCGCTACCGGGGCATCCCCGGCCACCACCCGGGCGCGGACCAGGGCCTGATGCTCCCAGGTCCAGGCTGCATGGTGCTGATACTCGGCAAAGGCCGCCATGCTGCTCACCAACATTCCGGCGGCACCGTTGGGACGCAGACGCATATCCACTTCAAACAACACGCCCGCCGGGGTATGGGCAGTAATCATATGAATGATGCGCTGCCCGAGACGCGCAAAAAAAACATTGTTATCGATGGCTTTGGCGCCTTGCGTGCCCAGCTCCTCCCCCTCACTGCCGTGCAGGAACACCAGATCCAAATCGGAGCCGTAACCCAACTCTATCCCTCCCAGCTTGCCGTAGGCCACTATGGCAAAACCCGGCTCCACCTCCTGACCGTCGATGCGGCAGCAGGGGGCACCATGACGGTCGCTCAGGTGCTGGCGGGCGAGACGCAGCACGGCCTGCAGTACCACTTCGGCAATCTCGGTCAAGTGATCGCTAACCACCATCAAGGGATAGGCACCGACCACCTCCGCAGCTGCCACCCGCAAGGTATTGGCCTGTTGAAAATGACGCAACACCTCCATCTGTTGCTCCAGATCATCAGCGCCCAGGCGCGCCAGATCCCTGGCCAGTTCTTCTTCCAGGGCTTGGCGCTGGAGCGGCGCATAGAGCGTGCGCGGGTCCAGTAATTCATCCAATAGCAAGGGATGCAGCGTCAATAAACCTGTGATCCACGGACTGGCCGCACACAAGCGCACCAGTTGGGACAAGGCCATGGGAGTTTCAGCCAACAGGGCGAGATAGGTGGTACGGCGTGCGATCTTCTCTACCAGGTCCAAGACCCGGCTCAGGGTGGTATCGGGATCCCGGGCATGGGCAACCGCCCCCAGCAACAAGGGCATGAGATGATCCAGGCGCTCCCATCCCCGCACGGTGAGTTGCCGGCAACTGGGGGATTCATGGAAGCGTCTGATCCGCGTCAAAGTCTCTTCAAGCCGTGTATAACCGGCAGCCGTCAGCACCTCGTGACCCTGAGTTTCATTGAGAATGCCGGCCCACAGCTGGCCGAGATCGGGACCCGCGCTCGCCGCCGTCTCCGTCTGCGGGGCCGCGAACACCTGCTGGAAATGACCCTGCACCCGCCGACGGTGGCACTCAAGATCCCGCGCAAAACCCTCCCAGTCGGTATAACCCATGGTCAAGGCCAAGCGCAGGCGTGCCTGGGGATCGGCGGGCAGACGATGGGTCTGTTGATCGGCATATTCCTGAAGGCGATTCTCGGTTCGTCGCAGGAAACGGTAGGCTTCTGCAAGCTCCTCACCCGCATAGGCAGGCAGATAGCTGCCCGCCACCAGGCGCTCCAGCACCTTCAGGATAGGACGGGTCTGCAACTCTGTTTCCCGCCCACCACGGATCAGCTGGAAGGCCTGACCGATAAATTCGATCTCACGAATGCCGCCGGCACCCAGCTTAATATTGTCCGCCATGCCCTTGCGCCGTACCTCCGTCTCGATCAAGAGCTTCATGTCGCGCAGGGATTCATATGCGCTGAAATCCAGGTAACGGCGATAGACAAAGGGACGCAGCAGCGCCATTAAATGTGCCCCGGCGTCCCTATCACCGGCGACGACCGCCGCCTTGATCCATGCATAGCGTTCCCATTCCCGACCGTGGCTTTGGTAATACTCCTCCATGGCATCGAAATCCATCACCAGCGGCCCACTGTCACCGAAGGGCCGCAGGCGCATGTCGACACGGAACACAAAACCCTCGGCGGTCGGGGTATGCAGTACGTGAATCAAACGCCGCGCCAAGCGCGTAAAATATTCCTGATTGCCGCTCGGGTTTTTGCCGCCGTGGGTCTCCCCCTCTTCCGGATAAGCGAAGATCAGATCAATGTCCGAGGAAAAATTCAGCTCACCGGCGCCTAATTTACCCATACCGATCACAATCAGGGATAGACGCCTACCGCCGCTGTGGCCGCGCGGTTCGCCCAGCTCCCGTGACTGCCAGTCATCCAGACGCCGTAAGGCGCAGTCCACGCAAGCCCCAGCCAGGGCCGAAAGATCGGCCAGGGTCTCGGTCAAGTCGGCCCATGCCGCCAGATCCCGCCAGGCGATGCGCACCATCTCCCTCCGCCGAAACAGGCGCAAGGTCTTCAACAGGGCCTCCTCGTCTTCTAGCCCCTGTAACGCGCTCTCCAGCTTCTTGCGATATTCGCCATCGGCGTAAACGGCACCAAGGTCACCGGTGGCGTTCAAATCGGACAATAGGGACGGGGAATGAATGCATGCTTGCGCAACAAAGGCACTGGCCGCCCATACTGCGGGCAACGTCGCGCTCAACCGCTCCTCGATGCAGAAAGCGAGACCCTGAGTCTGGACGGCAGCCCGGAATTGCTCCCAGTACAGCGTGACCTGCTCACGCTGAGAAGGCGGCAGCGCCTGGACTTGGGGCGGGAAATTCATAATAGATAAAGATAAAACCTAATTTGACGGTAAAATCACGGTCCTCGGCACCTCCCGTCATCTTAGCACCACTCAAGCCACCCCCGCTCACGCCGATATTTCTCTAGGTTAACTGTCCTGCATTCCGGGAGCTGCAATGGAATTCCGCGATTATTTGAAATTCATGGTGGTAAAAGACGCCTCTGACCTTTACCTCACTATGGGCGCCCCGCCCATGGGGCGGATCCAGGGCGTCATGATGCCGATAGAGTCCACGACGATGAGCGCCGATCGCTTGCGCGACATTGCGCTGTCCTTGATGGACGAAGAAAAACGCCAGGCCTTTCAAACTAATCCCGAGATGAATCTGGCGGTCTCGGAACCCGGCATCGGACGCTTCCGCGTCAACATCTTCATGCAGCGCAACCATATCGGGCTGGTGATCCGCGCCATCAAGAGCGAGATCCCGGCCTGGGAAGGCCTAGGTCTACCCCCCATTCTCACTAAATTGGTGATGCAGAAACGCGGGCTGGTGTTATTTGTCGGCGGCACCGGCTCGGGTAAATCCACGTCCTTGGCCTCGCTGATCGATTTCCGCAATACTAATAGCGGCGGCCACATCATCACCATCGAAGACCCGATTGAATTCGTCCATCGCCATAAAAAATCCATCATCAACCAACGCGAGGTGGGCATCGACACCGTCAGCTACGCCGAGGCCCTGAAAAACACCCTGCGCCAAGCGCCCGATGTGATATTGATCGGCGAAATTCGCGCCAGAGAAACCATGGAACACGCCATCGCCTTCGCCGAGACCGGCCATCTGTGCCTGTCCACACTACACGCCAACAACGCCAACCAAGCCCTGGATCGTATAATCAACTTTTTCCCGGAAGAGAAACGCAACCAGTTGCTTATGGACCTGTCGCTCAACATCCGCGGCATCGTTTCACAGCGCTTGATCCCGACCGTAGACGGCAAACGCACCGTTGCAGTGGAAGTACTGCTGGGAACTCCCATGATCTGCGACTTGATCCTGAAAGGTGAAGTCCACAAAATTAAAGAGATCATGGAGAAATCGGAAAACATCGGCATGCAGACCTTCGACGGGGCCTTGTACAAGCTATACAAATCAGGCCAGATCACCCTGGAAGAGGCCCTGCGCAACGCCGACTCGCAAAACAATCTGCGCCTGCGCATCAGCCTGGAGGAAAAAACCGAAGCCCCTGCCCCTGCCAGTGCCCCTGCCAGTACCCAGTCTCCCAAGCCGACAAAGGCGGCGGCCGCGCCTTCTCAGAATTCCGTCGCCTCGGCACTAACCTCGGGCCTGAATCTGAGCCTGGTCGATGAGGATGACTCGAAGTCGAACTTCGGGCGTTAATCTCTCCGCATCTAGGACAATCTCCTGCATAAAAAAGGCCCTGACGCGAAAACGTCAGGGCCTTTTCATTTTAGGCATTAACTTAGCGACAGAAGCGCCTACATCATACCGCCCATACCGCCCATACCGCCCATGCCGTCCATGCCGCCGGGCATGGCAGGCTCGTTGTCTTCCTTGGGCGCATCGGCCACCATGCACTCGGTGGTGATCATCAGACCCGCAACGGAAGCGGCATTTTGCAGAGCGTAACGGGTTACCTTGGTGGGATCCAGAATACCCATCTGCACCATGTCACCGTACTCGCCGCTGGCGGCGTTGTAACCGTAGTTACCCTTGCCATCCTGGACCTTGTTCAGCACCACTGACGGTTCTTCACCGGCGTTGGACACGATCTGACGAAGCGGTTCTTCCATGGCACGGCGGGCGATGTTGATGCCCACGTCTTGGTCATGATTGTCACCTTTAAGACCCTTGATCCCCATGAGGGCGCGAATCAAGGCCACACCACCGCCGGGGACGATACCTTCTTCCACTGCAGCGCGGGTAGCGTGCAGGGCATCCTCCACACGGGCTTTCTTCTCTTTCATTTCCATCTCGGTGGCGGCGCCAACCTTGATGACCGCCACGCCGCCGGCCAGCTTGGCGACGCGCTCTTGCAGCTTCTCTTTGTCATAGTCGGAGGTAGCTTCCTCGATCTGAGCCTTGATCTGCTTGATGCGGGCCTCGATATCGGCCTTCTTGCCGGCTCCGTCGACGATGGTGGAATTTTCCTTGGTTATCGTCACCTTCTTGGCATGCCCCAAATCATTGAGGGTGGCCTTCTCCAGGCTCAGGCCCACCTCTTCGGAGATCACTTGGCCGCCGGTCAGGATGGCGATATCCTGCAACATGGCCTTGCGACGATCACCGAAACCCGGGGCCTTCACTGCGCAGACCTTGACGATGCCACGGATGGTATTCACCACCAGGGTGGCCAGTGCCTCGCCCTCTACGTCCTCGGCGAGGATCATCAAGGGGTGGCCGGATTTGGCCACGCCTTCCAGTACC
>Ga0316579_10000012_pt1 | contig 42050 bp, 28 predicted proteins | sample J5NA_2_FD_203074 | JGI IMG/M metagenome (GOLD analysis project Ga0316579, IMG submission 203074) | Rhizosphere microbial communities from salt marsh grasses in Alabama, United States - J5-7_160517rDrA | ecosystem: Host-associated > Plants > Roots > Rhizosphere | place: USA: Alabama | collected... | reverse complement strand
TCGGGGGTGACGACGTCCATGATGACCCCGCCCTTGAGCATCTCGGCCATCCCCCGCTTCACGCGGGAGGTGCCGACCTCGGGACGGTCCCGCGAGGGCGGTTCCGGCTGCTGCGGTGCGGCGGAGGGATCGGGGCTGGGCACAGGCGTGGGCACGGTGAACCTCACTGCGCGTCGTCGGGAAGGTGGCGGAGGAACCTCCGGAAGGTCATCCTACGCGCCGGGCCGCGGCCGTATCCGTCGCTCACCGGCCCTCGCGGTGCCACTCGTGGGTGCGTGGCCCTTGCGTCCCGCTCACCGCGCGCCGGCGCCCCGGTCAGGGCTGCAGGCCGGGGGGCGTGCGGTCGTCGAGGTCGACCATGCGGGGCTCGGGGGCGTGCCCGGCCAGGCGGGTCCAGCGGACGGTGCGTTTGGCACGCATGCGCAGGGTCTGGGCCACGGCGTCGTTGTGGAAGCGCCGGGCCAGCTGCACCCGCTCGCAGGACCGGGCGAGGCTGCGCAGGGTCGCGGCGGTCTCGGGGTCGGCCGGGCCGGCGTCGCCGGGGTCCCGGCCCCGCACCGGCTCCGGCAGGGCGGCGACGGCCCGGTGCAGCGCGCGGGTCAGCTCGCTCTCGATCTCCCCGGGGAACGGCCCGTCGTTCCCGGACCGCCCGTCGGTTCCCGCAGGCTCGCGCGCCCCGGCGTCCAGGGCCGACGCTGCGGCCTCGCTCAGCGGCCGGCCCGCCGCCGGCGGAAGGAGCCCCGCGAGCTCGGTCGCGGCCGCGGCCCTGCGCACGAGCTGGGTGTCCAGGGCGGCGCGCGTGGACTCCACGCGGTGGTGCAGGCGGTCCAGGCGGGCGGCCGTGTACGACAGGTACCAGCCCAGCACGAGCAGGCAGGCCAGCAGGAACGGAAGCCACGCACCGGCATCACCCACGCCCGCAGCCTACGGGCCCGGCCACCGCCGCCGTCCGCGCCCCGCTGCCAGCCGTCCGCACCCGGTGACGACGGGCGCACCGGCGACGGCGGGACCCGGTCGGGCCGCGGCGGGCCGGTGTCGTGCCTCAGCTGATGTCGGTGACGACGGCCTGGACCTCTGCGACGGGCACGTGCAGGGTCGTGGTGCGCGTGCGGGACTCCAGCGGCTGCGCGGCGGCCTGCTCGCTGGAGGTCCACGAGGCCCGCCAGGTCACAGAGGCCCGGACCTCGTGACCGCCCGGGCTGCCGACCGAGGCCCGCGAGAAGCTCACGGTGCAGCCGTCGGAGTCCTCCAGACCGTCCCGCCACGCCGTCCTGGCCCGGTCCGGGGAGCACGTCACGCCGTCGTTCCCCGGGGGAACGGACACGACCAGCCCGTCGTTCCGGGCGACGACCTCCACCCACAGGTCCTCGTGCCCGACGATCGAGGCCTTGACGCTCAGGACGCCCCGGGCGTTCCCGAGGGCGGCGGCGTTGGTCACCCAGAACCACGTCGGCACGTTCACCAGGGTCCCGCCGCCCCCGAGGGAGCTCACCCTGGGGTTCCGGTCGACCTGCGGCAGCGGGAGATCCATGTGCTCGGTGGCGACGAGCCTCGCCAGGTTCGCGAAATCGACCCGCGGGGCCGGGAGGCCGACGGGCTCACCACCGGAGTGCCTGAACGTCCGCATGTACGTCACGGTGCCGTCCGTGTCCCCCGTGAACTCCCCCAGGTCCTCGGGGTCCCTGCAATCCGCCCGGTACCAGTACAACCTGTCGGCCCGCGGGCCCTTCAGGCTGTCGACGGCCCGCTCGTAGTCGGCCGTGGACCCGAAATGGTCCACCGAGAACCAGAAGGTCGACTGCTGGTTCAGCATGCCCTCGTACCAGGCCATCATGGCCTCGGGATCGTCGTAGTCCGCGGAGGCCGGTTCCCACCAGCACCTGGCGGGGACGAACACCCTGGCGCTCCTCCTGCCCTCGACCGCCCCGCCACCGGTGCCGCCACCGGGGGTCGTGTCCTCGAACACCACCGTCGCGTAGTACCCCGATCCCCCGCTGCCGGCCCCCGCACCGCCCGAGGAGGTCCCCGAACCATCGTCAGGAGAAAAATGGGCATGGGCGGGAAGAGTCCCGAGAAGCATCGCCGTCGTGAGAACCGCTGCTCTCAGGATCGTCCTCGTCGTACGGGCGTTCACGATCCTCCCCCCTGTTCTTCGCAGTACTTCTTGTTTTCCTCGTTGACAACGACTGTCCAGGTGTCCTGGATCTTCTTGAGGGTTCCCTTCTGGCCGTCCTGTTCGGGAAGTCGGTTCTGATGGGTTCCATCGGATTTGTAGTTCACCGTGCGGTCGAGTGCACAATCGATCACGATCGCCGTGTTCCCGGAGACCGTGATGTTCACAGGATTCAGCATGAATGTCCCGGTCAGATGCACTTTCTTCGCGAGGAATGCCTTGATCACGTCGCTGTCGTACCGGGCCGCTTCTCCGCTGGCGACCTCCGACGTTCCTGCCGAGGCCGTGGACGGCTCCATGAGCGACTCCACCAGGACCTGCCAGTACCGGCGCCAGGCCTCCAGGACCTCCTGTTCCTGCGGGGTGCGGACGACGGCCCGCCCCACCAGGACACCGGTACGGATGCCCTCGGCGCTCCTGGGCAGTTCCGCGGTCTGCTCCTCGACGCTGCCGTACCCGGTGGACGTCGGGGTCGGCGTCGGCGAGGAGACCACCGACCGGCTCTCCGAGGGTGCCGGCTCCCCCGAGCCCTCCGACCCCGAGCCGCCGCACGCCGCCAGGGCAGCCCCCAGACAGCACCAGAGCGCGCCGACCCGCAGCACCCGGGAACGGCACGGCACGGACACCGCACACCAGAACGACACGATCGGTACCCCCAAGACAACGAGCACGGTCGGACACGGCACGCGGGGAACCTGCCCCCGCGCGGACTGAGGAGGAAGGCCCCCTCGCGGACCCGGACCCTCGCGGCCCGTCGGTCCCCGTCCCCTACGGGCGACGTCCCCCCTCGGGCGCAGAAATGTACCAGCTCACCGCGGGAACCGCGGATCCATCACCTCAACGGGCCACGTCCGGGCCCGCGGCCCCCTCGCGCCACCGCGACAGCAGCCCCCGGGTCCGGGGGTCCTCCCCCACCCGGTCGGCCCCCAGACGGACCGTCTCGTAGACGGCGAGCACCTGCCCGGCCACCCGGGACCAGTCGTACCGGCGCGCCGCACGCCGGCCGAGGGACGCCAGGCGGGCCCTCTCGGACGGATCGGCCAGCAGGCGCACGACCGTCGTGGCAAGGGCCGGGGAGCCACCGACGGGGAACAGCGCGCCGCAGCTGCCCCCCGCCAGGACCCGCCGGAAGGCGCCCAGGTCGGCGGCGACGACGGGCGCGCCGGCGCTCATGGCCTCCACCAGGACGATCCCGAAGCTCTCTCCCCCGGTGTGCGGGGCGACGTAGAGATCGACCGAGTGCAGCAGCGCGGCCTTGTCGTCGTCGTCCAGGGGACCCAGCAGCTCAACGGCGCGCCGGTCGCCCTCGTCGAGGTCCTCCAGCAGGTCCTCGGCGTTCCCCCGCCCCAGGACCAGAACCCGTGTCCCGGGGAAGCTGCTGCGGATCCGCGGCACCGCCCGCAGCAGCACCTGCAGGCCCTTGCGGGGCTCGTCGAGCCGTCCCACGAAGGCGAGGGTCGGGCGCTGCCCGGTGCCGGCCCAGCGGGGATCGGTCCCGGCGGAGGCGAAACGATCGACGTACACCCCGTTGGGGATCACGACGGCGTCCCCGCCCAGGTGCTCCACGAGGGTGCGCCGGGCGTCCTCGGACACGGCGATCCGGGCGGAGATCTTCTCGAGGCTCGGACGCATCAGGGGCTGCGCGGCCTGCATGGCCCGCGAGCGCAGGTTCGCGGTGTGGAAGGTCGCGACGATCGGCCCGGTGGCCGACCACAGCGCCAGCACGGACAGGGAGGGGGTCACGGGCTCGTGGATGTGCAGGACGTCGAAGTCCCCGTCGGACAGCCAACGCCGGGTCCGGGCCGCGCTCACCGGGCCGAAGGTCAGGCGGGCCACCGACCCGTTGTACTTCACGGGGACGGCGCGGCCGGCAGCGGCGACGTAGGGCGGGACGGGGGTGTCCTCGTCGGCCGGTGCCAGCACGCTCACCTCGTGGCCGGCCCCCAGCAGGTGCTCGGCCAGGTCCCTGACGTGGAACTGCACGCCTCCGGGCACGTCGAAGGAGTACGGACACACCAGTCCGATCCTCATGGGGCCCGTCCCTCCTGTGTCCCCGTGACCGCCGTTGCGTGCCCGTGACCGCCGCGCTCCGTCCCCCGGGCCCTGCGCGGATGACCGGTCCGCGGTCAGTCCGGGCGCGCCGTGCCGGTCCCGGGTTCGGGGTCCAGGTCCGCGAGGAAGACCCTCTGCAGCATGTGCCAGTCCTCGGGGTGCGCGGTGATCCCCACGGCCAGGGCATCGGCACAGGCCTGCATCGTCGCCATGATCCGCTCGGGCCGGGTCCCGTTCTGGGGCGGCACGACCTCCGGGTGGAAGTGGACCACGATCCCCCAGCGGGCCGGGGCGCTGGGCGGCAGCCGCTCGTAGTGGACGCTCACGGGGAACAGGGCCGCGCCGGTCACAAGGGCCAGGGAGGCCGGACCGGCCGCCATCTTCGTGGTCTGCCCGAACAGGCTCACCGGGACCCCCGAGGCGGTCAGGTCCCGGTCGGTCAGCAGGGGGACGAAACCACCGTCCCGCAGACGCCGTACGAGGGTTCCGAACAGGTCCCCTCCCCCGGTCAGGGGCAGGACCTCCATGCCGAGGGACACCCGGAACTCCAGGAACCTCTCGAAGAGCTCCTCGGGCTGCAGCCGTTCGGCGACGGTCGTCACCGCCGCCAGCTCCCGGGTCGACCACGCCCCGGCGTGGTCCCAGTTGCCCGAGTGCGCCAGGGCCGCCACAACGCCCCTGCCCTCGGCCAGTGCCCTGCGGATCTCGGCGTCGTTCTCGACCCGGCAGGTGGCCCGGATGCGCTCGGCCGACCAGTCCTGCATCCGGAAGGCGTCGCACCAGTACCGCATGTAGGAGTGCATGCCCTTGCGGGCCATGGACTTCAGGCGGAACGCAGAGGCACCCGGCATGACCCGGGCGAGGTTGGCCTCCAGCTGCCGCACGCCCCTGCCCTGCCGCAACCACGTGAACTGCGCGATCACCGAGAAGAGGAGGTAGGCGATGCGCTCGGGGAGCCAGCGGACCACTCTCCAGCCGGTGATGCAGAAGGCTGATCCGAACCGGTCGGACATTCAGCACCCCCCTGGGGTCCCGGGGCCTGTCTGAGCGTGTCCCGCCGCGGGCGGGTCCTGCGTGGTCGCCGGGTCCGGAACCGGCGGTGCGGACGGAGCTTCCGGTGCGGACGGGGCTGCCGGCGCCGGCGGAACCGATGGGCCTGGCAACGGGCGTCCCAGGGCCTGACGGCGCACCATGAGCATACGTTGGATCACGGTGACGGCGCTGGCCGCGGCGAGGAGCGCCAGGACGACCAGCAGGAGGACGTCCGGGACCCCCACCCCGACGAGACCGGTCGCGACCAGGACGGCGACCAGCCGGTCCGCGCGCTCGGCAATGCCGACGTCGGCCCTCATCCCCAGCCCCTCGGCCCTTGCCCTGGCGTATGAGACGACGCTGCCCAGGACCAGGCAGGCCAGGGCGAGGGCCGCCATGAGCGTGTCGTCCCCCCGACCGGCGTAGTACAGGACGAGGCCGCCGAACACGGCGGCGTCCCCGAAGCGGTCCAGGGTGGAGTCCAGGTAGGCCCCCCAGACGCTGGAGCGGCCGGCCGTCCTGGCCATGATCCCGTCGATGGTGTCCGAGAAGACGAAGGCCGTGATGACCATCGTCCCCCAGAAGAGCTCCCCGCGGGGGTAGAACAGCAGGGCTCCGGCGGCCACCCCGACCGTTCCGACGAGGGTCACGACGTCGGGGCTGATGCCCAGACGGAGCAGGACCCTGGCCGCGGGGGTCAGCAGTCGGGTGAACAGGGCGCGAGCGAATCGGTTGAGCATCTGTCCGGCAGGGGTGAGTCGGGTCCCGCACGGTATGCCATGGCGGGAACAGGGGTGGTTCCCCGGATACCAGCAGCCTACCGACCAAGGTCCCCTTGCTCGGCACGACCGCCTTGGTGGAAGTTTGTCCGAGGCTGGAGGCGACGAAGCCACCAACCACCGTTCGGACGAGGAGGTCTGATGGCGGGCAATGTCAGGGCACGCGGTGCCGGGACGGCGGACCGGATCACCCCCGACCACATCCGCAACGTGGTCCTGGTAGGACATGCCTCCGCTGGGAAAACGACTCTCGTCGAGGCGGTGCTGCTGGGAGCGGGACATCTGCAGAGAGCCGGCCGGGTCGAGGACGGCACGACGGTCAGCGACCACGAGGAGGTGGAGCACCGCCTGGGGCGTTCGGTATCGCTCTCGGTGTGCTCCGTATTCCACAGCGGAGTAAAGATCAATCTCATCGACACACCGGGGCACGCCGACTTCGTCGGGGAGGTCCGGGCGGGGCTGAGGGCGGCGGATGCCGCCCTCTTCGTCGTCTCGGCCGTGGACGGGGTCGACGGCACGACGCGCATGCTGTGGGAGGAGTGCTCGGCGGTCGGCATGCCCCGTGCCATCGTCGTGACCCACCTGGACCAGCAGCGCGGTGACTTCGACGAGGCCGTGAGCGTGTGCCGGGGCGCCTTCGGCGACGGGGTGCTCCCCCTCCACCTGCCGCTGCTGGACGACGGGGAGGTCCCGGCCGGCCTGCTGGACCTGCTGTCGCTCACGGTGAGGCGGCCCGAGGGGGGCGGGTCCTCCCGGGCCCCCGGTCCCGAGCACCTGCAGGCGGCCGAGGGACCCCGTTCGGAACTCATCGAGGGCATCATCCAGGAGTCCGAGGACGACACCCTCCTGGACCGATGGCTCTCCGGGGAGGAGATCGGCCAGGACACGCTCGTGCAGGACCTGGAGACCGCGGTGTCCCGGGGCACCTTCCACCCGGTGCTGCCGTTCACGGCCCACCGGGGGGTGGGGGTCGCGGAGCTGCTGGAGGTCGTCCTGCGGGGGTTCCCATCGCCGCTGGAGCACCCGGCCCCCGCGATCACGCTCCCGGACGGTTCCCCGGCCGACCCGATCACCTGCGATCCGTCGGGACGGCTGGTCGCCGAGGTCGTCAAGACGACGACCGACCCGTACGTCGGGCGGCTCAGCCTCGTACGGGTGTTCTCCGGGACCCTCGTCCCCGATGCCCCGGTGCATGTCTCGGGACACTCCGCCCGCTTCGCCGGGAACGAGCGCGGGCACCCCGACCACGACGTCGACGAGCGCCTGGGGACGGTGTCGATGGTCACGGGGGCCGAGCTGACGCCGGCGGAGGCGGGCGTCTCGGGGGACGTCGTGGCCGTCGCGCGGCTGACCAGGGCCGAGACCGGGGACACCCTGTCGTCCTGCGAGGCCCCGGCCCTCATGGAGCCGTGGACCGTGCCCGAGCCGCTGCTCCCGACGGCGGTGTCGGCCCGTACCTCGACCGACGAGGACAAGCTCTCCCAGGGACTCACCCGGCTCGTGGCCGAGGACCCGACGGTCCGGGTCGAGGTCAACCCCGCGACCCATCAGATGGTGCTGTGGTCCATGGGCGAGTCCCACCTGGAGGTCCTGCTGGACAGGCTCAGGGCCCGGCACAACCTCGAGGTGGACACCCACCCGGTCAAGGTCGCCCTGCGGGAGACGCTCTCCCGGAAGGCCCCGGGACACGGCCGGCACGTCAAGCAGTCCGGGGGGCACGGGCAGTACGCCGTGTGCGACATCGAGGTCGAACCGCTGCCCGAGGGACAGGGGTTCGAGTTCGTCGACAAGGTGGTCGGTGGCTCCGTGCCCCGGCAGTTCATCTTGAGCGTTGAGAAGGGCGTGCGCTCCCAGATGGACAAGGGGGTCGCCGCGGGCTATCCCATGGTCGACCTGCGCGTGACCCTGGTCGGGGGCAAGGCGCACAGCGTGGACTCCTCGGACGCCGCGTTCCAGATGGCCGGGGCGCTCGCGCTCAAGGAGGCGGCGGGCGCCGCCGGGGTGGCGATGCTCGAACCCATCGACACGGTCCGGGTGGTCGTCGACGACGAGTACGTCGGGAACATCATGGGCGACCTGTCCGCGCGGCGCGGCCGGGTGACCGGGACGGTAGCCGTCGGGTCCGGCCGCACGGAGGTCGCGGCGGAGGTACCCGCGATCGAGCTGCCCCGGTACGCGATCGACCTGCGCAGCCTCGCGCACGGGACCGGGGTGTTCAGCCGGCACTACCAGCGGCACGCCCCCATGCCCCAGCACCAGGTGGAGAAGGTGCTCGCGGAGAGGTGAGGGCCGGCGTGCCGGTCCCGCCGGGTTCCGGGCGGGACCGGCACGCCGTGCACGGTCCGGGACGGCCGGCACGACCGCGTCCGGCACGGCGGTGACGCCGGCGCCACCGGACCGGGCTTTCTGGGGCCGGACCGGGCTCAGCGGCCGGCGTCCGCCCCGTCCCCGCCCTGCCCGTCCTGGTCCTGCCATGCCTCGGCCAACCGTCGGCGGGTCTCGGACAGCAGCTGGGGCAGGGCCTTGGTGCGGGCGACGACGGGGAAGAAGTTCGAGTCCCCGGACCAGCGCGGGACAACGTGCTGGTGCAGGTGAGCCTCGATGCCGGCCCCCGCGACGGCTCCCTGGTTCATGCCGAGGTTGAACCCGCGCGGCCCGCTCACCCGGGCCAGGACCCGCATGGCCCGCTGGGTGAGCCGCGCGATCTCGATCGTCTCCTCCTCGTCGAGGTCCGGGTAGAGGCAGACGTGCCGGTACGGGCAGACCAGCAGGTGGCCGGGGTTGTACGGGTAGAGGTTGAGCACGACGTAGGCCCGTTCCCCCCGCGCGACCACGAGCCCGGTGTCGTCGTCCGCCGCCGGGGCGCGGCAGAAGGGGCAGTGCGGGCCGGGCTCGTCGGTGACGGGACGGTCGCCGCCCTCGATGTAGACCATGCGGTGGGGGGTCCACAGCCGTTCGAAGGCGTCGCCCGAGCCGGGCATCGCGGCAGCGGACAGCAGTTCGGTCGTGTCCTCGGCCGCGGCGCCGGTCCCCACCGCCCCGGGCCCGGCAGGGGTGCGCATTTCCATGATCAGACCTGTGTCTTGTCCTCGACGGCCCGCACGATGCGGTCGACCGCCGCGTCCACCGGCACCCCGTTGTCCTGGCTGCCGTCGCGGAAGCGGAAGGACACGGCGTCCTTGGCCACGTCGTCGTCCCCCGCGATGAGCAGGAAGGGCACCTTCTGCTTGGTGTGGGTGCGGATCTTCTTGGGCATGCGGTCGTCGGAGGCGTCGACCTCGACCCGGATCCGGTGCTCGCGCAACCGGTCGGCGATCGCCCGCAGGTAGGGAACGTGCTCGTCGCTGACGGGGATCCCCACGACCTGGACCGGTGCCAGCCAGGGCGGGAAGGCTCCGGCGTAGTGCTCGGTCAGCACCCCGAAGAACCGTTCGATCGAACCGAACAGGGCCCGGTGGATCATCACCGGGCGCCGGCGGGTGCCGTCGGCGGCCTGGTACTCGAGTTCGAAACGTTCGGGGAGGAAGAAGTCCAGCTGGATCGTTGACATCTGCCAGGTGCGGCCGATGGCGTCCTTGGTCTGCACGGAGATCTTGGGTCCGTAGAAGGCCGCGCCGCCCGGGTCGGGGACGAGGTCGAGGCCGGACCCGGTCGCCACCTGCCGCAGGACCTCCGTGGCCTCGTCCCAGGCGTCGTCGTCCCCGATCGACTTGTCCGGGTTCCTGGTCGACAGCTCGAGGTAGAAGTCCTCCAGGCCGTAGTCGTGCAGCAGGTCCAGCACGAACCTCAGCAGGGCCGCGAGCTCGTCGCGCATCTGCTCGCGCGTGCAGTAGATGTGCGCGTCGTCCTGGGTCAGGCCCCGCACCCGGGTCAGGCCGTGGACGACGCCGGACTTCTCGTAGCGGTAGACCGTTCCGAACTCGAACATGCGCAGCGGCAGCTCGCGGTAGGAGCGGCCGCGCGAACGGAAGATCAGGTTGTGGAACGGGCAGTTCATCGGTTTGAGGTAGTAGTCCTGCCCGGCCCTGCGGACCTTCCCCTGCGAGTCGAGTTCCTCGTCCAGGTGCATCGCGGGGAACATGCCGTCGGCGTACCAGTCCAGGTGGCCCGAGGTCTGGAACAGCTGCGCCTTGGTGATGTGCGGGCTGTTGACGAACTCGTAACCGGCCTCCTTGTGCCGCTGGATCGAGTACTCCTCCAGTTCACGCCGGACGATCCCGCCCCTGGGATGGAACACGGCCAGCCCGGAACCGATCTCGTCCGGGAAGGAGAACAGGTCGAGCTCCGCCCCGAGGCGGCGGTGGTCGCGGCGCTCGGCCTCCGCGAGGCGCTGTTGGTGGGCCACCAGGTCGTCCTTGCTCGCCCACGCGGTGCCGTAGACGCGCTGCAGCTGCGGGTTCTTCTCGCTGCCCCTCCAGTACGCCGCTGCGGTCCGCGTGAGCTGCCAGCCGTTGCCCAGTACCCGGGTGCTGGGCACGTGGGGACCGCGGCACAGGTCCCTCCACGCGACGGTGCCGTCGCGGCGGACGCTCTCGTAGAGGGTGAGCTCCCCGCCGCCGATGTCGGCGCACGCGCCATCGGTGTCGTCCTGCGGGCCCCGGCACGATCCTCCCGCCGGGGGGCCCAGCCGGTCGATGAGTTCGAGCTTGTACGGCTCGGCCGCCAGCTCCCGGCGGGCCTCGTCCTCCGTGACGGTGCGCCTGCGGAAGGTCTGCCCGGACTTGACGATGCGTTGCATCGCCTTCTGCAGGACCTTGAGATCCTCGGGGGTGAAGGGACGGTCGATGTCGAAGTCGTAGTAGAAACCGTCCCGGATCGCCGGGCCGATGCCGAGCCGCGCCTGCGGGAAGGTCTCCTGGACCGCCTGGGCCATCACGTGCGCGCACGAGTGCCGCAGGACCTCGAGGCCCTCCTCGCTCGTCGCGCTCACGGGCTCCACGACGTCGCCGTCGGCCAGGGGCCTTGCCAGGTCCTGCACGGTCCCGTTGACGCGGGCCGCCACAACGGTGCGCTCCTTCTCGAACAGGTCCGTGGCAGTCGTACCGGTCGTCACGGTGCGCTGGTCCTCGGATGCTCCGGTGCGGACGACGATCGATACCTCGGCCACGGGTCTCCCCCTCGGCTCGGCTGACATGGGCGAACCGATGTTACCGAGCGTCGTGGCGGGGCCGCGCACCGGTTTGACCGGCATCCGGACCGCGTCGGGTCCGGATGCCGGGACGGCGCCGGGACCGTCAGGGGGTGACCTGCGTGCTCCGGGGTGTTCCGGCCCCTGCCGCGGGCCCGCCGGCTCCCGCCCGCGGGGGAACGCCGGCGCGCCGCCGACCGGGACGCCACCAGGCCGCGTCGCCCAGCAGCCCCATCACCGCCGGCACGAGGACCAGCCTGATGACCGTCGCGTCGAGGATCACGGCGGAGGCGAGGCCGACCCCCAGCATGACGACCAGGTTGTCCGTGATCCCGACGAAGCCGAGGAACACGCACGACATGATCACAGCGGCGGCCGTGATCACCCCGGCCGTGCTGCCGATACCGGTCAGCAGCGCGCCGCGGGGGTCCCTGCGCTCGCGGTACTCCTCGGCGACCGCCGACATCAGGAAGACCTCGTAGTCCATCGAAAGACCGAACAGGACCGCGAACATGAGCATGGGGACCAGCGACATGATCGGAACGGTCTTGTCCAGGCCCGTGAGTTCCAGCCCCCACCCCCACTGGAAGACCGCGGTCACGACGCCGAAGGCTGCGGCGATGGACAGCACGGTCATGAGCGCGGCCTTGAGAGCGATCACGGGGGCGCGGAACATCCCCAGCAGGAGCAGCATCCCCGCGACGACGACGGCGAGGATCACCCACGGCAGGCGCCGGCCGACGACGTCCGCCATGTCGATGAGCATCGCGGTGGCCCCTCCCACGAGGACCTCCCCCCGGTCCGGGCCGGCGGGCACTACCCGCGGCACGATGTCGTGGCGGATCCGGTGGACGAGATCGGAGACCTCCTCGTCCTGCGGCGCGTGCCGGGGGACCGCTGTGACCAGCCACGCGGCCCCGTCGGCGCTCCGGCGCGCGGGAAGGACCTGTTCCACCTCCGGGTCGTGGGACAGCCGTGCCGTCAGCCGCTCGACGATGGCGCCGTCCCCCGTCGTCACGATCATGAGAGGGCCGTTCCAGCCCGGCCCGAAGTGCTCGGCGACGATGTCGTAGGCCCGTCGCTGCGTGAGGACCGTCGGCTGGGTCCCGTCGTCAGGCGTCCCCAGACGCAGGGACAGCACGGGGGCCGCAACGGTCCCGAGCACGAGCAGGGACACCAGTGCCCAGCGGACACGGTGCCGCTGCACCTGGGCGGCCCACCGGTGGGCGAGGTTCGGCCCCTTCGCCCGCTGCCCCGCGGGCGTGCCGGTCCCTGCCGCGGGCAGGCCGGTCCGGCGGAACACCGGCAGGGAGTTCACGCGGTGCCCGAGCAGTCCGAGCAGGGCCGGCAGCAGCGTGACGGCGACGAGGACCATGACCCCCACCGTCAGGGCCGCGGCCGTCCCCATGGCACCGACGAAGGGGATCCCCGCGAGGTTCAGGCCGAGGATGGCCACGACGACGGTCCCTCCCGCGAACACCACGGCGTGCCCGGCCCTGGCCGTTGCCTGTCCCGCGGCCCTCACCCGGTCCCCGTCCCGGAGCAGTGCCGTGCGGAACCGGGACAGGACGAACAGGGCGTAGTCGATCCCGGTGCCCAGGCCGAGCATGACCGCGACGATCGGGGCCGACGACGGGATGTCGATCACGGCACCGACGAGCAGGACGAGCGCCGTGCCCACGACGATCCCGAAGACTGCCACGACCAGGGGCAACCCGGCGGCGACGAGCGAGCCGAAGGCCACGACGAGGACCAGGAGGGCCGCCCCCAGGCCGATCGCCTCGGCCGGGCCGGTCTCCGGCATCGTGCCGAGGTCCACCACCATCCCCCGCATCTCCACCTGCAGCCCCGACCCTCTGGCCGTGTCCACGGCGTCCTTCAGCCGCCGGTAGTGGGCGGTCGAGAGATCGGCGATCTCCCGGGAGTAGTCGACCGTCGCGCTCGCGGCCCGGCCGTTCGTGCCGGACCGGGCCTCGCTCACCCCCGCGACGTCCGGCTGGGCCGCGATGTCGGCGAGCATCGTGCGCGCCGCCCGCTGGTGGGCCGGCGTGTCGAGGCGCCCCTCCCGGGCCTGCCACACCAGTTCCGCTGTCACGGCGCCGACCTCAGGGAAGTGGTCACGGGCCGTGTCCAGCGCCTTCTGGGACTCCGTTCCGGGCACCTGGAAGTCGTCGACGAACGTGCCACCGGCCCCCTGCCCGGCGAGCAGCAGGGACACCGCCGCGAGCACCCACAGTCCCAGGACCCGGCGGGGAGCGCCGGCGCAGGCGGCTCCCAGGGCGTACAGAGTGCGTTCCATGGAGACAAAGTAACAGTCGATTCCACTTTGCATCCAGTGCAGTCATGCGTTCGATGCAGTTGCATTGACACTGTCTTTTTGCATCGTATGTACTTTTCCACGGCTCCGAGACCCTCCGTACCCGGACCGGCCCTCCCCCGTGCCCCCGGCCCTCCGCGCCCCGGCACCGCCGGGACCCCGGCCCGTCCACGGCCCGGCGGACCGGGGGGAGGACGACCCCCTACCCTGGATCCGTGACCACAGGGAGCGGTCCCACCGCCGCAGAACGGCCCGCTGGCGGCGCGGCCTCCCCGGCTCGGCCCCGTCCCGCGCGCGGGACCCGCGGACTGCGCGAGCGCAAGAAGGCGCGCACGCGCCGGGCCCTCGTGCTGGCGGCTCTGGAGCTGTTCTCGACCCGGGAGTACGACGAGGTCACGGTCGCCGAGATCGCGGAGCGGGCCGGGGTCTCGACCCGGACGTTCTTCGGCTACTTCCGCAGCAAGGAGGACGTGCTCTTCGCCGACACCCGGACGCGGACCGAGCACGCCCTGCGCTCGATGGCCGAGCGGGTGCCGGGCGAGTCCCCCGTCGACATGCTCGTGCGGGCCGTCCGCGACGCCCTGCTGTCCGCCCAGCCGCTGAGCGCGGACCCCGGACCGTCCGTGCACGACCTGCACGGGATCCGCCTGCGCCTGAACCGTTCCTCCCCCCAGGTCCAGGCGGCGGTCATGAGGCGGCTGCAGGAGACCCAGGTGCTGCTCTCCCGATCGTTGTTGCGGGCGTTCCCCGAGCGGCTCACCGGGCTGGAGGCCTCGGCCCTCGTGGGGGCCTTCGTCGGAGCCGCCGTCAACGCCGTCCTCTTCGGCCTGGCCGAGGACCCGGATCTCCCCGATGCCGCGCGGGTCTCCTCCGACGCCGTCGACGTCGTGCGGCACCGGTTGCAGGAACTGGACCGCCCGGACGGGCGGGCAGCGCAACGGGAGGGACCGTGATGCGAGCGATCGTCGTCGACGCCCCGGGAGGACCCGAACGGCTCGTGCCGCGACAGGTGCCGGTCCCGGTGCCGGGGCCGGAGGACCTGCTGGTCCGGGCGGAGGCGATCGGCGTCAACTTCATCGACGTCTACCACCGCACCGGGACCTACCCCAGGCCCCTGCCGTTCGTCGTGGGCACGGAGGTCTCGGGCACGGTCCTGGAGGCAGGCGGGGGGACCACCGGTTTCCGGGCGGGGGACAGGGTGGCGACGGCCGCGGCGACCGGGGGCTACGCCGAGCAGGTCCTCGTCCCCGCCCGGCAGGCGGTCGCCGTGCCCCGGGGGATCGGCTGCGAGCGGGCCGCCGCGGTGATGCTCCAGGGCGTCACCGCCCACTACCTGGTGACCGACTGCCACCGGGTCGTGCCCGGCGACACCGTGCTGGTGCACGCCGCGGCCGGCGGGGTCGGCCTGCTGCTGACCCAGCTGGCCGCCGCCCGCGGCGCCCGGGTGATCGCCACCACGTCCACGGGGAGGAAGGCCGAGGCGGCCCGCGAGGCCGGGGCCCGGGAGGTCATCGGGTACGAGGGGTTCGCGGAACGGGTCCGCGGGCTCACCGGCGGCCGGGGGGTCGCTGCCGTGTTCGACGGCGTGGGCAGGGACACGGTGGACGGCAGCCTCGCCTGCCTGCGTCCCCGGGGGACCCTCGTGCTCTTCGGCGCGGCGAGCGGGCCCGTCCCCCCGGTCGACCCCCAACGCCTGTCGGCCGCCGGTTCGGTGTTCCTCACCCGGCCGACGATCGGCCACTTCACGGCCACCCGCCAGGAGCTGCTGTCCCGGACGGACGAGCTCTTCGCACGGTTGCAGGACGGGACCCTGCGCCTGCGGATCGATGGCGCCTACCCCCTGGAGGAGGCCGCGCGCGCCCACGAGGACCTCCAGTCCCGCCGCACGTCCGGCAAGTTGCTGCTGGTTCCCTAGTGCTGCCCCCGCCCCTGCCGTTGCCGTGCCCTGCCGCACGCCGTGCCCTGGCCCTGCGTGCCCGGGCGGCGGGAATGCGTACAGTTGCGGCTCCCGTGCGCTGCGGCCCCGCAGGAGGCAGGACGTGAGACGACGATTCGCCCGGCTGTGCCTGCGCCTGTCGCGGTGGCACGTCGTCGGCCGGGTGCCGCACCGGGGACTGCTCGTGGGGGCCCCGCACACCTCCAACTGGGACTTCGTCCTCATGCTCCTGCTCATGTGGTACGGAGGGGTCCGGCCCAGGGTGCTGGTCAAGAAGGAGCTCTTCGTCGGGCCCCTGGGGTGGGTCCTGCGCCGGCTCGGGGCCGTGCCCATCGACCGGGCCCGGCCCGGCGGCCTGGTCAGGGAACTGATCCTCCAGGCACGCCGGGGCGAGGACTTCCTGCTGGTCCTCGCGGCCGAGGGGACCCGCACGCCCACCCGGTACTGGAAGTCCGGGTTCTACCGGATCGCCCGCAGCTCCGGGGTGCCCGTGGCACTGGGCTTCGTCGACGGCCCGTCCCGGACGCTCGGCTTCGGGCCGACCCTCCACCTGACGGGCGACGTCCGCGCGGACATGGACGTGGTCCGGGCCTTCTACGCCGACAAGCGCGGGGTGCGTCCCGACGGCCGCGGGGTGCCCCGGCTGCGCGAGGAGGACGGGCCGGGTCCCGCGCCGCGGTGACCTCCCCGGCACGGGCGCGCGGCGTCATCCGTCGAACGTGACCTCGGGGTGGGTGGGGTCCTCGTGCTCCAGCAGGCTGCTGGGGCGTCCTCCCAGGGCCTGGTCGAAGAAGGCCGCCAGGTACGTCACGGTGATCTGGACCGCGCGACGACCGGGGATCGTCCCGAGCTGCCCGCCGGGCCAGGTCCGGCGCACGTCCCAGCGCTCGGCGAGGATCGCGGCGTCCGTGAAGCTCAGGTGTCCCGTGCCCCGTACGGTCAGTTCCCTGTGACGGCCGCTCAGGTTCGGCCACAGCGTCCTCCAGCCCGGGTCGTCCGGCGGACCGCCGTCGGCGCTGCCGACGGTCAGCAGGGGACGGTCCAGCTCCGTGTCGGGGGCCGGGCCGGGGTTGTCGCCGTCGAGGTTGGCCCCTGCCAGGACCCGGGGATCGGCGAGCATGACATGGACGGTCGCCGCCCCTCCCCGGCCGTGCCCCAGCATGCCGACCCGGTCGGTGTCCAGGGCGCCCCTCACGGTGCTCGCGGGTTTCCCCGCGTCGAGCGGACCGAGCCGGTCGAGGACGAAACGCAGGTCGTCCACCCGCGTGTCGAACTGCCTGCCGGCCCGTTCGCCGGTGGGGGCGGGACCGCCGGGGGCCCGGACGGTCCTCCCGTCCGGGTACTCCGTCACGATCGACTCGAACGGATGGTCGACGACGAGCACGACGTAGCCGAGGCTGGCCAGGGACTGCACCAGGCTCGTGGAGAGCATCCGGAACGACGAGGTCCCGAAGGAGTGGACGAGCACAGGCCAGCCACCGGCCGGCGGGGTCCGCACGGCGGGCCCGTGCCGGGCCGCGAGGTCGGCCCTCAGCTGCCCGGGGCACAGGTGCAGGTGCTTCTCGGCCAGGGCCAGCACGGCCGCTGACGCGTACGGCGCGACGGGCTCGCCGTGCGGCTCGGCCGGGTACCACACCTGGACGGGCAGGCTGCGCCGCCGTCCGTCCCCCGCGAGGGGATCGGCCCGTGCGGGATCGGTGAGCTCGACGGTGCTCTCCCCCACCGGGTAGGGACCCGTGGGGCGGGGAAGGCGCAGCCGTCCGCCCGTCGCCGACGGTGACGGCGATGCGCACCCGTCCTTCCCCGCGGTCCCGGGCGACGAGGAGCCGAGGACATCGCCCCAGCCGCCGCAACCCGTCAGGAACAGGACGGTCGCCGTGAGGACCGCGACGAGGGGCGAGGCCGGAGGGCGGTGCCCGCGGGTCCCGCAGCCGCCCCCGTCCACGGGAACGCCCCCGGAGGCGGGGACATCCTGGTGCATACGCCACAGGATGGCACCCTCCGGGGTCGCGGCCAAGGGCCCGGCACCGGACAGGGACGGGAGGGGGACCGGACAGGGAGCGCCGCCGGTCTCACCGGCCCCCGTCCCAGGCGTCCAGCATCCCCCGGAGCAGGTCGCGGATCCTGCCCAGGTCCTGCAGGGAACGTTCCAGGACGAGCAGACGCCCCCGGACGAGCGAGCGTGCCGGCGGGGCAGGGCTCGAGGTCCTCGTCCCGGCCGACCGCACGGCAGCAGGCGCCGGACGTCCTCCAGGCCGGACCCGACGGCCAGCAGCAGGCGGATCCGGCGCACGCCGGTCCACGGCCTCCTCGGGGAGGTCACGGTAGCGGTTCGCGCGGCGTGCGGAGGGCAGCAGGCCGAGCCGCTCGTAGTGGCGCAGGGCCCGTGGGCTCGTGCCGGTCCTGGTCGCGAGCTCTCCGATGAGCATGTCCGGTCCGGATCCTCCCCCCGGCATCGGCACCCATGTCGATGTTCAGCGTGTCCGCCGGGTGCGTTCGCCGGGGGCGAGCGGGTCGTGGCACGCGGTCCGGCAGGGCGGAGGAGGAGTTCGCAGCGGAGCCGCGGGCGACGACGACAACGCCGCCGGGCCGGGTGCCACGGACCGCGCAGCCGGTGGACGCGTCCGGCCGACGCACCAGCGCCGTCCCGCCGTCCGGGGCCGGCCGCGGGAGGGGATCCGGTCCGGGGCCCGTGTCCGCGGGGACGGGGCGCTGCCCGGACCGGCGGCGGACCCGCCGCTGCGAACGGGGACACGGGACACCGTGACCGGGCGGCGGAACGGATCCGACGTCCAACGGACGGTGCTGCTGCCCGCCCGCGTGCACCCGGAGGGCGCCGGCGACCTGGAACGGCTCCGGGCCGTCCTCGGAGGGCTCGCCGGTGCGATCGGCGCAGGGGCGTCGGGCATCGAGGAGTACCGGGCCGCGGACGAACAGGTGGGTCGGGCCCTGCTGGAACACCCGGGGCGGGCCGTCGGCTTCGCGACCGTGCCGAGGAGATCGAGCCGGTCCTCGCTGCGGCCGACCACGGCGGCGTGCCGGTGCTGGTGCACGGTTTCGCCCCGACCGCCCTCGGTGGCCTGCGGACCTACGCCGAGCTGGCCGCCGAGCACCCCCGGGTGCCCGTCATCGTCGGTGCCTTCGGCGGCCTGAGCTGGCCGCCCCTGGTCGACCTCGCGGCGCGGCGCGCGAACCTCTTCCCCGACACCTCCGGCGTGCTGCTGGTCTTCGGGCTGCGGGCCGCGGTCCGGGCGCCCCCGGAGCAGTGCCTGTTCGGACCCAACACCCCGTACGGGGACGTCCTGGCGTCCGGGGCCACGCTCGAGGCGGCCGTGGAGGACCCGACCGTCCGGGATCTGGTCCTGGGAGGGAACCTCGGCCGGGTCCTCGGGGAGCGAGCCCGTCGGGAACGACGCCGTCCGGGCCGGCCGGTCATGGGCCGGCGGATCCCGGGCCGGCTGGTTCGGGGGTGACGCGGGCGAGCAGGTCGTCCACGGTGTGGTTGAGGACACGCGGCGGGACCCCGCCGGTGAACCGGGCCACGGTCGTCGAGACGTGTTCCCGGGCCGGTCGGGCCAGCCCGTCGTAGACGGCGACGAGGACCTCCCTGGCGCGGGCCCTGGGCCAGCCCGCGGGCATCAGCCCCAGGGGGACCCGGGGGTCGAGGGGGACGAACTGGCGGTATGACTCGATCATCTCGGTGCGGGCCCGCAACGCGGCCGGGCCCGTCAGGCGTCCCTCGGCCACCTGCGGCAGCAGGGGGACCCACCGGCTCAGGAAGGACCAGTAGCGTTCAGCGGTGCCTTCCAGGTCCCAGGCCTGCAGAGGGTCCCGGTCCACCGCGCCGACGGACCCGGCCCTGCGGGCGCGGAAGACCGTCACGGTGCCGACGTCGATGTCCGCCAGCGCCGCGCTCGTCTCGGCCGGGAGGCGGTGCGGCGACACCCACAGCGCGTCGTACAGGGGGGCGTACCCCAGCCAGCGCAGGCGTCCTCGCAGGGTCCGGCGCCGGGAATCCCCGGAACGGGGGACGGAGAAGGCGACGATCGTCCAGGTCCCGTCCCAGTCCTCGGCCTGACGGGTGAAGCCCGCGATCTCCGCCCCGCCCTCGGCGAGGCCCGCGGCGGCGAACGGCGTCAGCCGGTAGGAGGTCCGCCTGCCCCGCCGGGCGCTCTCCAGGACCCCGCGCCGGGCCAGGCGGCTGATCGCGGCACGGGCGCTGGCCGACGTCACGTCGAAGTCCCCCAGCAGGGCGACGATCGCGGCCGATGGCAGCCAGACGGGCGCGCGCAGGCCGTAGTCGGCCAGGAGGGTCATGGTCATGTCCTGCGGGCAGGTACCCACGCGGCGTCGGGGGAAGCGCACGGGACGGGTGGGACCGCCGTCGAGGTCCTCCTCGCCGTGCAGTGACGGGCGCACGGTGCCTCCGATGCACGGGCCGGCCGGTTCGTCGTGCGGGCATGTCGGACTTGCCACGTCATGCCGTCGATCAGCTCGTCATGTCCCGACAGGATACTTATGCGGTTCGTCCCCTCCCGGCCGTGGAGGGACCCTTCACCCCGGCGGACGGGTGTCCGCGGTGACCAGGTCCTCCGGTTCGCGACGGCGCACGCATCCGTCGAAGGCGAACGAGCGGGCCAGGTCGGCGGCGCCGGCCGGGATCAGTCCCTCGAAGCACCGCGCGAGCTCCTCCACGAGGGGCTCGGCCAGGCTCCACCCGGCGCAGTGCTCGGCGTAGATCTCCAGCTGGTCGTGCAGGAGCCGCAGGCAGCCCCGGTCCCGTCGACGACCCTCGTCCCCTCGACCCGCAGGACGTGTTCCGGTCGAGTCGTGCGGTCCTCCCGTGCGTCCGGTTCCCGATCTCCCGTCCCCGCCACCGACCCGGATGACAGAATATCCAGTTTCGACTCTTTGACTCCCTTGACCCCCCATGGGTGTGATGCTCAAATTACACCGTTGTCAATCAACCGTTCGAATACCCCGTGACCTGTCCGGTTCGCCGGGGAAGCGGTGAGGGAAAGGACAGCCATGCGACCGGACCCGAGCCGTTCCGTCCGGAGCGCCCGGCGGTCCCGCGGGACGACCGCGCCCGTCCGGCGGCTCGACGGTCGCCGGCACCGCGTCCGCGGTCTCCGGGCCGCCGGGGTGAAGACCGAGGCCAATTCCTTCGGGCTGATCGCCGAGAAGACCTCCGGCAAGGTCCTGGGGGTCGAGGGCCCCGTCTCCCCGGAGTTCGTGGACCTGCACGCCCACCAGAGCGGCGGGCACGACCTGTGCACCGAGGACGGCAAGGACCTTGCCATCACCCCGGAGGAGACCGCGAAGGCCCTCGACCTGAGCGTTCGGCTCCTGCGCTCCGGCGCCTTCCCGTCCGCATCGATGACGGCGGAGCCGTCCGGGCAGCCCGACCCCGAGCAGACCCTGCTGGGCCGGGGCAGGGACGCGATGGAGCTCGCCTGGCCCGACCGGCTCGGCGCCCACCGCAAGGCCTCGGGGGCCGGGCTCTTCCTCCTGCGGGTCCCGGGGGAGAGCACGAGCAGGAACCCCGGACAGTGGCTGCGGGCGTCACAGCTCTGCACGATCAGTTCCCGGTCGAAGCACAAGGAGCAGGCCGCCGAACTGATCCGTTTCCTGACGACGTCGACCGGCGCGGCCCAGCACATCGGCGCCGACCGCGGGGTCCCCGCCGTCGGGCCGGTACGGACCTTCCTCAAGCCGACACTCGACGCGAGCGGCACGCGGGAATTCGAGTGCATCGAACGGATCGGGAAAGCTGTCGACCGGAAGATCGTCCAGGATCCGGAGGGGTCCGCTGCCTCCACGGACATCCTGGGTCGGATCGGGCAGCCCGTCCTGTTCGGCAAGCTCTCCGCACAGGACGGCGGACGGCAGTTCGTCGAGGAGATGGACGAGGCCATCGCCCGGGGGTGAGGCCGGTCCGGGAGCAGACCGCAAGGCGTCGGAAGGTGACAGGAATTGGATCGCAAGGCCGTCGTGCGGCGGCACGCCGTCGTCCTCACGGGCCTCGACCCGCATTCGCCCCTCCAGGTGGGCAACGGGCAGATCAGCATGTCGCTGGACGTCACGGGGCTGCAGAGCCTGCCGGGCCGCTACCCCCTGCCGGACCCCGACGGGGTCCGCGTCGGCACCCTGCTGGGCACCCACGCCCAGTGGGGCTGGCACAGCTGCCCCACCCGGGATCCCGCCGAACTGTTCACGACGGACCCCGCACCACCGCAGGAGGGCGGAGGGTCCGAGGAGGACCGGGACCGGCCGGCCCCGTGGCACTGGCACCGGACCCGGCGCAGGCTGGTCCCCTACCTGGACGCCCCGGCACTCGGTCCCGGGGACGAGTCGACCCTCGACCCCCGGATCCACCGGCTGCGCACCGCCCCCCACCGGCTGGACCTGATCCGCGTCGGACTGGTCCACCTCGATCTGCGGGGGCACCCCGACGGCTGCCGCCCCCTGGACCCGCGGGAGGTGACGGGCACCCGCCAGGAGCTCGACCTGTGGACCGGCATCGTCGAGAGCCGCAACGTGATCGCCGGGACGCCCGTCCGGGTGATGACGGCCTGCCACCCGGACCGGGACGCCTTCGCCGTCCGGATCGAGCAGAACGCACCGGACTCCGAGAAGGGGTTCGCCGTCCGGATCGCCTTCCCATACGGCTCGCGGTCCTGGAACGGCTCCGCCGACTGGACCCGGCCCCACCTGCACAGCACCGAGGTGAGCCCCCGGCCCGGCGGTACGGGGATCCGGCGCTTCTTCGACGGGGACGTCGATCCCCTGTACCGGGTGTTCCTGTGGTACGGCCCGTCGACCCGCCTGGAACGGATCGGGGCCCACCAGCTGCTCCTGCGCACCTCCTCGGCGGTCATGGACATCTCCGTCGAACTCCTCGACGGCGCCGGGAACGACCCGACCCGGCCCCTGTCCGTCGAGGGCGTCCTCGGGGCGAGCGCGGCCGGATGGGAGTCGTTCTGGTCCCGGGGGGCTGCCTGCGACCTCGGCGACGCGACCGATCCGAGGTCCGCGGAGCTCGAACGACGTGCCGTGCTGTCGCAGTACCTCACGGCCGTCCAGTGCTCCGGGTCCCTGCCCCCGCAGGAGACCGGACTGCTGTGCAACAGCTGGCGCGGACGGTTCCACCTGGAGATGCACTGGTGGCACGCTGCGCACTTCTCCCTGTGGGGCAGGGGCGACCTGCTCGAACGCAGCATGGACTGGTACACGAGGATCCTGCCTGCTGCCCGCAGGGCCGCTTCCGTCCAGGGACTGGACGGGGTCCGCTGGCCCAGGCAGGTCGGTCCCGACGGCAGGGAGAGTCCCGGCCGCATCGGCCCCTTCCTCGTCTGGCAGCAGCCCCACCCGATCTACCTCGCCGAGCTCCTGCGGCGCGGGGCCCGGGCCAACGAGCGCCGGGCCGTCCTGCGGCGGTACGCCGAGCTGGTGGACGCGACCGCCCGCTGCATGGTCTGCCTGTGCGAGCCGTCCCCCGACGGCTTCTGCCTCGGCCCCCCGCTCGTCCCCGCGCAGGAGTGCTACGCGCCCTTCCGCGATCGCGTGTCGAACCCCCCGTTCGAGCTGGCCTACTGGGCGTGGGCCCTGTCCGTTGCCCAGCAGTGGCGCCGGGACCTGGGGCTGCCCGCCGAACCGGAGTGGGACCGCCTGCGCCGTGGGCTGGCCCGCCCTCGGATCGAGCAGGGACGGTACCTGGCCGTGGCGGCCCCGGCCCTCACCCTGCGCCAGGACCACCCCTCGCTGGTCTACGGCCTGGGGATGGTGCCGGCCACGGGCTTCCTCGACCCCGGGACCGTCCTGGCGACCCTGCGGGACGTCCTGGAGGACTGGGACTGGGAGAGCACCTGGGGATGGGACTGCCCGGCCCTGGCCATGACGGCCGCCCGTCTCGGGGAGCGGGACCTCGCCGTCGACCTGCTGCTGCGGGGCACCCCCAGGAACTGTTTCGGTCCCGCCGGGCACAACCGCCAGTCGGACACGCTCCCGGCCTACCTGCCGGGCAACGGCGCGCTGCTGGCCGCGCTCGCACTCATGATCGGCGGCTGGGACGGCGACGGCGGGGGCGGGTGCCCCGGCCTGCCCGACGACGGCACCTGGCACGTACGGCACGAGGGGTTCTGCCGGAGCCCCTGACCTCCCCCTCCCCGGAACGTCCGGACGGACCGGAGCGCCTCGCCCGCGCGCCGGCCGCCGGAGAGCAGCAGGCACGCGGCGCACGGCACGGGCGAAGGAGAACCGTGCGCTCCGAGGACCGCGCGCCGTCCCCCGCCGCTACGGCGTCGTGGGGACCGGGGCGCGCTCGCAGATGTACGTCGGGGCACTCGTCGGGGAGCATTCCGACGTGGGGGCGGTCGGCGGCCTGGTGCGAGCCGGACCCGGTCCGGACGGACCACGCGGACACGATCGCCGCCGCGGGGGCCGTGCTGCCGACGCGATGCGGGCCGGGGCCGACGTCGTGCTCGACAAGCCCCTGGCCGTCGACCTGGAGGGGTGCAGGACCCCGGAGCGGGTGGTCGGCGGGACAGGCAGGGACCTGGTGCTGGCCTTCGGCCACCGGTACGCCCCGCGCAACGGCGCGCTGAAGGAGGTCGTGGCCTCCGGCCAGGTGGGCGACGTCGTCTCTCCTGCCCGGGCGCGGACCGTTCCCCCGTGGGATCATCGGTCTCGTGCCCGTCCCTCCCCCCGCCGCCGCGGGACCGTTCGGGGATCTGCCCGTGACCGGGGACCTCGCCGTCCCCGACTCCGAGCTGCGCTGGCGCTTCTCCCGGTCGGGCGGACCCGGCGGCCAGGGGGTCAACACCACCGACAGCCGTGTCGAACTGTCCTGGGACGTCGCGGGCAGCCCGACCCTGGATCCGGCCCGACGCGAGCAGCTGCTGCGCCGCCTGGCGGGCAGGCTGGCCGGCGGCGTCCTGACCGTTTCCGCTTCGCGCTTCCGCGCCCAGCTGCGCAACCGGCAGGACGCCCGCGAGCGCCTTGCCCGCCTGGTCGCCGCGGCCCTGGCACCACCGGCGCCCCAGCGGCGCGCGACCAGGGCCACCCGGGGTTCCCAGCGCCGGCGTCTGGACGCCAAGCGCCGCCGTGGCGAGACCAAGCGCCTGCGCCGTTCCGTCGACGACTGAGCCGTCCCGTCCCCCGCCTGCGCTCCTCCCCCTCCTCCTCCCCTCGACGTGAAGCGGGATCGCGACGTCTTTCGCCCCGGAATGACGTCGAGATCCCGCTTCACGTGCTCAGAGCGCGAAGCAGGAGGGTCGGGGCAGGGGAGGAAGGAGGAGGAGAGGGGAGGCGGGAGCAGGGGGAGTGCCGGTCGTGGCACACTTCAGAAGGTACGGCGCATTACGTCACCCACCGACCGTTTCCGTCCTGTCCGGCGGCCCTCCCCGTCCGGCCCTCCTCAGCAACGCCCACACAGATCCCCCGACCGGCAGCGACCCGAAAGGCACCTCGCCGATGTCGACATCGTGGCCACTCACCCCCCGCACCACCACCCGTGGGACGGGCAGGACCGTCCGGTCGGCGGCCGTGACAGCCCTCGCCACCGCGCTCGCCCTGGGACTCCTCCCCCCGGCGGCAGGGGTTGCCGGCCCTGTCCGGGGGACCACCGGAGGGGGCTCGACGAGAACGTGGGTTCCGAAAGTCCTTCCGATCATCGAGGTCACGGGGGGATCGCACGGTGGTTCCGTGCACGGTTCGGACGGCGTGGACACCTTCGCGGGCGACAGCGGGTACCACGCTGTTCTGTGGCGTCGCGGCAAGCTCTTCGACCTGGGCCCCGGCATCGCCTACGACGTCGACCGCCGAGGCACGGCGGTCGGCGCGGTCCACCAGGACCAGGTCCGCCACCGGGCGACCCTGTGGCGCGGGGGCGAGTCCGTGCAGTTCGCGGTGCCCCCGGGGACGACGGACAGCTACGCCCGGGGGATCAACGAGGCCGGGACCGTCGTGGGCACGGCGTACTTCGTCTCCCCGGCGGGGCAGTGGTACTCGCACGCCGTCGTCTGGTCGACCCGGCACCCGGACAGGTACCGGGACCTGGGGACCCTGGACGGGGAGACGGACAGGGACACCCGTTTGTACGGCGTCGGGGAGAAAGGGGTGCTCGCCGGGTACTCCACCGTCCAGTCCACCTGGGAGCAGCAGGCGTTCACGGGGACGGCGCGCACGGGCCTGCGGGCTCTCGACGACGGCGGGGACGGCGTCCGCAGCCGTGCGGTGTCGGTCGCCGGACGCTACATCGCCGGGTCGATCCGGCCGGCCGGGGCGGAGTCGAGCCACCCGGCGCTGTGGAAGGACGGCGTCCCCCGCGAGCTGCCGAGGTTGCCCGGGGACGAGTACGGGGAGCTGCTGGCCGTGAACACCCGTGGGACGGCCGTCGGGTACACCTCCGAGGGCGGAGCGGTCTGGTCCCCTGGCAAGGCCCCGGTCCTCCTGGAGGGCCTCGACCCTCGGGGGTACGGGTCCCCCGGGACCGTCACCGAACGGAACGTCGTCGGCGGCACGAGCATCGACGACGACGGGGTCTACATGCCCACCCTCTGGGTCGGACGCTGAGGACAGGCGTCCTCCCGGCACCGTCGCCCCGACGTCGCCCCGACGTCGCCCGGACCGTGGCGCGTGACAGGGCCGGCACGGGACGGGGTTCGCGTACCACCGCGTGGGGACGGACGCGTTCCGGCGCCCCGCGGGGCGGCCCGGCACGTCCGACCGGTCGGGAGGCCGGGTGCGCCGGGCAGGATCCGGCCCTGCCGCGTCCCGACCGCGGGCGCCCGGCGTTCCCGGTCCCGGGTCCCGGGTCCCGGACGCACCGACGCACCGCGGCCGGTGCCCGACTGTCACCGGCCGCGGTTACTGTCCCGTCATGAGCGACTGGGAGGTCACCGACTACCTGGAGGTCCTGGGCTTCGCCCCGGACCGGATCGACCGGATCGTCACGGGTGCGCCGTCGCCCGGGGTCCTGGCCGCGATCCACCGGGCACACGTCGAACGGGTTCCGTACGAGACACTGGAGTTCCAGCTCGGCCGTGCTGTCACCCTGGACGTGGACGAATCGGTCCGGCGGATCCTGTCCGGGCGCGGCGGTTACTGCTTCATGCTCAACTCCGCGCTGGCCGCGCTGCTGACCCGCCTGGGCTACCGGGTCCTCCTGCACCGCGGCGGGGTGCAGGGGCACGGCCAGGAGCCCGTCGGGGCCAACGGCAACCACCTCGCCCTCACCGTCCACGACCTGCCGGACCCCCGGGCCCCCGAGGGCGTCTGGCTCGTTGACGCCGGGCTGGGGGACGCGCTGCACGAACCGGTCCCCCTGGTGGTCGGCTCCCATCCGCAGGGCCCGTTCCGCTACCGGCTGCGTCCCTCCCCGACCGTTCCGAACGGGATGCGTTTCGATCATGACCCGTCCGGTTCCTTCGAGGGCATGGACTTCACCCCGGACGCCACCACGGTGGACGGTTTCTCCGACATGCACCGGCAGCTGTCGACGGACCCGGAATCCGGTTTCGTCCGGACCGCCACGGTGCAGCGCAGGCACGCGGACGGGGCCGACGTGCTGCGCGGTTGCGTGCTGCGCCGCATCACCGCCGACGGCGTGGACGAAACGGTGGCGGCGGAACCCGGGACGTGGTTCTCCCTGCTCGCCGACGTGTTCGGGCTCCGCATGGACGATCTCGCCCCCGCGGACCTCGAACGCCTGTGGAGGACGGTGCTCCGCTCCCACCGGGAGTGGGTCCGCAGCCGCGAGGACCACGAGTTCGAGCTGCGGCCCGCCACCGTGGACGACTGTCCCGTCCTGGTCGAGACGTCCCGGGAGGCGTTCGGCCACGACGTCCATCACGGGGCCCCGCGGGTCGGGGGGCCGCCGGGCTACGACTCGATCGACTGGATCCGCCACGCACTGGACACCCGTACCGTGCTCGTCCTGATCCTGCGGGGGAAGGTCGTCGGCGGGGCGGTCGTGTCGTCGCCGGAACCGGACCGGGGACGCGTCCACCGGATCTGGCTCGTCCCCCAGGCCCAGGGGAAGGGACTGGGCGCGATCCTCCTGAGCAGGATCGAGGAACGCTTCCCGCTGGCACGGGTCCTGACACTGGACACCCCCGTGTGGAACCTGCGCAACCAGCACTTCTACACCCGGGAGGGGTACGTCGAGCGCGGCAGGACCCCGGGGGGGCTCATCGAGTACGAGAAGGTCCTCGCCCGGCCCCGACCCGGCCGGCAGCACCCGACGGGTCGGATCCGTCCGGCCCTGACCCGACCCTGACGCGGGCGTCCCGGGAACCTGCGGTCGGTTCCGTCCATTTCCTGTTCCGTTCCGTGAAGGTCCGGTACGCACAGCCAGACACCCTGGTGCTCGGAGGTCCGGAGAAGGACAGTGGCTGTCACCATGCCACTGCGCGATCCGTTCGACCGTCGACGCCTGGGACCCCCGCGCTCGGATGCGAGGTCGCGGCGCCGGCGAGCCGTCCCGAGCACGTCCTGCTCGTGGTCGGGCGACACCGCGGCCATGGACCTGCCCGTTCCGCAGGACACCGGTTCCCGGGAGGCCGTCGCCGCGCGGCGACGACGGCGTCGGGGTCCGTTCCGCCGGAGGCCGCCGAGGGCCAGGAGGGTGGTGCTCCTTGCCGTGACCGTCGTGACGGTCCTCGGTGCCGCCGCCGTAGCGGACCGGGGCGTCGCACGGGTCATCACCTCCCGGGTCACCGAACGTCTGTCGTGCGACCTGGGCAGTTCCTCCCGCAGCACGATCGAGCTGTCCGGTCCGTTCGTGCTTCCGCAACTGCTGTCCGGTGGACTGCGGCGGGTCGACGTCGCCGTGCGGGGCGTCCCGGTCGACGGTTCCACGGCCGACGTCGCCGTCACCCTTCAGGGGGTCGACCTGGGAGGCCTGTTCACCGCCGACGACGAGCGCACGATCAGCGTCGGTTCCGGGAGGGTCACGGCCGAGATCGGCTACGAGGGCCTGGACGCGCTCGTCTCCCGCGAACTCGGCGGCAGGGGGGTGAAGATCACCTCCCGTGGCGAGACCCTGCGCGTTTCCCTGCCCGGCGAGGCCCTGAAGGAGTCCCTGGGCGATCTGACGGACTCCCTGGGCGATGCCATCGGCTCGTCCGGGCAGGGCTCGTCCCTCGATTCGATCGGACGGGAGCTCCTGGGGCTCTCCGGCGGGTCGGAGCAGGCGCCGGACACGCCCTCGTCGTTCCTGGATCTCCTGGGACGGGGGATCCTGGGTTCCTCCGAGGTCCCGTCGCTGCTGGGCCTGCTCGACCAGGGGCTGGGCCCCGACCGGAGCGCGATCGCCCAGGACGCGTCCGGCGATCTGTCGGACCTGCTCGGCCGGGGTCCGAGGAGTCCGTCGGACGTCTCCTGGCTCCTGGACTCCCTCGGTCCAGAACTCGTGGACAAGATTCTGTCCGGGAGGACGATCAACGTCGATCTCGCTGTCGCTGTGGACGGCGAGGACATCACCATCGCTCCGCGGTCGCTGCGCCTGGACGATCGGGAGATTTCCCTCGACGCCCTCCGGGACCTGCTCAGCAGCGTCCCCGAGGCCGCGACGTTCCTGGACACCCGGCGGATCTCGACCTCCCGGCTGCCGGATTTCATCCACCTGACCTCGCTGTCCCCCACCTCCTCCGGCCTGGCGCTGGCCGCCGACATCGACCGGGCCAGCCTCTCCCCCGAGTCCGCGGGTACCGGTTCCGGTTCCTCCTGCAAGCCCTGACACAGCGGCACCGCACCGGGCGGCGGCCGGCGGCGACGGTCTCCCGCACACGCAACCGCCGCCGCGGAGGAACGCGGACGGACGCCGCACCCGCCGGCAGGTACTGCCCTCCCGGTCCCCGTGCGATCGTTCTGTCCGGAACGATTCTCGACTCCGGTGACTTCGATCGACCGAAGGGGGTTTAATGGTTCCGTTCAGGCGAACGGTGCCGTATCCCCTTCAAGGAGGCGACCTGCGCTGGGACGTTCGCAGGGTGCGTCGACAAATTATTTGTCCCCGCACATTTCGAGTGTGCCCAGGACGGCGAGGTCCGTAGCAGAGGCATCAATTCCCCCTCCCTTCCGCGTCCGTCCTCCCGGTGGACGACGCACGCGTCACCACATGAGTCCGCGGTGGGACCCCGCCCTCACGGGGACTCCGTCCCCACTCGTACCGCCCGTCGAGGACGAGGCATCCCGCAGGTCCGTGGGAACGGATACGTCCGGCGGGCGGATCCACGGCGAGCGGAGCAGCGTTCGGTCACCGGATGCCCGCACGCGGTCGGGCGGTCCGGACGACGTCCGACGAGAGTGCCGTGTCCGGTCAGGCGGGGGACCGTGGAGGCGTTCCGTCCTCCCTGACCGGTCGGGTGCCCGTCCGGAGGGGCCAGCCGTCCCTCCTCGCAGAAGGAGGGGCCGCGCGTGACAATTCACCGGACCTCCTGGGAGGTCCCGTGATGACGGGTCCACGGTGTTCCTGTCCCCGTTGCTGTCCCGACAGCCCGTACCCGGTGCTGCCGTGCAGAGGTTGGCCGCCGGACCTCTCGCCTGAGATCGAAAACCGGTTGCACGATCTGTCGACCGCGCTGAACTCCTGCTCCGAACCGCTTCTCTCGGCGTGGAGGGAACTCTCCTGGCAGGACGTGGCCGCGGGTCTGAGGACAGTCCCCGAGCAGTACAGATCGGCGATTCTGCACATGGTGGGGATCCGTGTGCGTCCCCGGACGTTCGGCCGCAGCCTGTGCGAGGACTTGCGCCGCAGGACCGAACAGGCACCTTTCCGGACCCTCCGGACCGTGGCCGCGATGTTGTCCACCACGGTGTTCAGCAACTTGGAGAACGAAGCCAACGCACAGGAAACGAAGCGGGACCCGTCCGCACACGTTCGGCCGGCACGGACACAGTCACGGGAACGGGAACGGGTCGCCGTGTGGTCAACACCGGCGGCTTCGGTGCAGGACGCCAGGATGTGGTCCTGGGCGGCCCGGCGACCGTGGTTCGCCCCCTCGTCGGTCGAGCGGGAGCAGGTCGAGGCGATCATCGAGGCATCGGATGCCGTCGTGGCGCTCGCTCCCGACCATCGGTTCCTCGGAGGGACCTCGGATCTCGAGGCAGTACCTCGTCCGTTCGATGACGAGGATCCCCGGAACGTCGTCCACGGGGGGAATGAGATGGCGATCGTCTCGGAGAACACGCCCGATGCACACGGAGAGGAACGAGGGACGTCGATGGTCCGGTTCTCGTTGGATGAACTCCGAGATGCCGGTGACCGACTGGGACAAATGATGAGCAGAGCCCTTCCGGCCGCTCGTCGGATAGTGGAGACCGTCTCAGCGGACCGCGCACCGAGAGAGGACGATCTGGAGATCCTCATCGAGGTACGCATGTCGTTCGAACGGGTGCTCGCAGCTCTCGATGAATTCGGCCGGTCACCGGACGAAGAGACCGTTCGAGCCGTCCGCGAGACGATCGGGATCGTTCACGAGGCCGCCTCGGACTCGACCGTTCGTGAAAGGCTGGGGGATTTCTCCCGGCTACGGGCCAAGAACAACGGCACCGCTCTTCGATCCGAGTTGGACCAGGTTCGCAGCCGAGCGGAGGCTCTGGCGGGTTCGGCTCCCTGGACGCCGCAGGACAGGGACCGTGCACTGGCACTGGTCTCTTTCCTCGAGCTGACGGATCCCGCGTTGCCCCGGCCCGACAAGTATGAGTGCCTCACATCGTTCCTGCAGCTCCATGATGACCTCCTCCGTCTCGGCCTGTGTGTCGATGAGCTGTTCGTCGCCCCCAGCGGGACGTGCCCCGAGGACCGGGAGAGGCGGTCCCCCGATCGCATGGTGACGACGGAGGTCCCCATCAATTCCTCGGAGGAGGAGCACGAATCGGTCGGAGAACCCGGCACGGCGGATCGACTGCACGATCCGGAACGGGGTGGTCCTGTTCTCGGGTCTCCCTCGGTGCACCGAGCGCAGGAGGGCGACGACGAGCGCGCCGACTCCGGCACGTCCGCGGTCCCCGTGAACGGCGGCGACGGGAGCGGGGAGACGTTGGGCGAGCTCTCGGCGCTGATCGCCGATCGACGATTCGGCCTGGCGGCGACGCTCTCTCAGACGGCAGGCATGTCCGAACAGCGCACAGCAGTTCTGCGGATCGCGGCCCTGTCCATGGGAGCGGTGACTCCCACCGGTGAGTGCATCCGTGCTCTGGAGGAAGAACTGACCAGCCTGGACGTCGACAGCGTCCAGGAGGACAATGCGTTCAGTCTGATCATGGCGTCAGCTCTGGTCAGAACCGTGCTGGTCACGGGGAACCCGACCGCAGGAGCCTTTCTTCAGGGGATCACGAGAGGACTCGGCCCGGACCTCGCCGCGCTCACCCAGCAGATCGCAGGACGGGCGGTGCAGGGTGCCCTCGTCGGAGTGCAGCAAGCCATCAACGAGACGACCGACGTAGCACTGGTCGAACAGACCCTGCGCCGTTCCAGGGAAGAAGCCAGGTGTTTCCTGGAGCGACCCCGGACCATCAACTACAAGAGGGCCACGGACATCGCACGGCTCTGGTTGGATCCCAAGGGATTGCTCGGCGGTCTGTTGACCGTCGTGCGTGATGACGACCAGTCCTCGTTGCCCGAAACCGCCGAGGCCGTGCGCAGGCTGAGTACGTCCAAGAACCTCGTGGGCGAGATCGACGAGCTGGATCGCAGGCTGCGCGGCCCCGGACGCAGGCGTTTGGAGGGAACTGCCCGGCAGAACCTGATCGCCCTTGCGACTGACGCCCTGAGAACGATCTCCTTGTGGATCGACACCGTGCTGGTCCTTCGTCAGGCCAGGGAGTCCAGACCGTGGCAGGTCACCCAGATCACGGACCTTCGTTCGCAGATGCTGCAGAACCGGGAGCGGGTGTTCGAAGTACTCACGGAACGCATCGGACGTTCTGACCCGCTGGAGCAGGGAGCGTCCAAGGCGGCTCTGGCATTTCTGGACTCCGTCTTCGGGCTGCTGGAGCGCACTGATGTCCTGCCGGGCAGCGAGAAGGTCCTCGCACTTGTTCGATCGGCTGAGCTGCTGAAGGTCCCGGGCGCCAGGATCGACGAAGCGCTCACACAGATAGAGGTGCCGGTCGGGACCGAGATCGAGGACCTTCTCGTCGCTGGACGGCGGACCTGGCCGGAAGCGGTCGAAGAACAGATCGCGGCAGAACGCTTTGACACGGCCTCCTTCATCATCCGTTCGAGTGATCAGATCGTGCCGTCCGGCGAGGAACCACCCGGACCGGGTACGAACACGAAGATCACGAGGGCTCGTGAAGAGGTGGAAAAAGAACTCCGAGAGTTCAAGGACGATCTGTTGTCCGAGCTGAGATGCGCCAGGACGGACAATGAGATCTCCGAGGAGCAGGCAGGTGAGCTGACGGGGCTGCTGGAGGACGCCGATCCGTCCCGGACAGCTGATCTCGCCTCGGTCCGAGCCGTTCTCGACCAGGTGTCCGAAGGCCTGTCCGGTTACCGGGAAGAAGCGGCGGAACGGCTGTCGGAGCGCCTCTCGGGCCTCCAGGACAGGATCCCCGATTCCATCGATCGGATCCGTGGCCTGATCGCTCAGGGGGACCTGTCGACGGCCGAGGAACTGATCTACTTCCTGGAGATCGGGGAGGAAGTCCCGCAACTCCCTGAGGAACCCGATCTGCAGGATTTCTTCCCCGGTGTCCCCGACTCTCTTCCCGGAGGACTCACGCCGGAGATCCTGGGCACGGTGCGTTCACGGGCGGTCGTTGAGGGCTGTTCCCCCCTGGACTACCGTGAGCTCAGCGCAGATCTGGCGCACGCCACCGCCGATGCCCTGAGGTGCTGGCGCGATCTGGCGCGGACTCCCCCGGAAATGCGTTCGCGAGTGACGGAGCGGGATCTGTTGCTGCCGGCGCTGCGGCTGGTCGGCATCGAGGGCAAGAGGGTGCATCGGCTGGACGATCTCCCCAGGAACCGCGACCTGCGTTTCGTGGACGTCAAGGACGTCACCATCAACGGCAACGCCTTGGTCCCGGCCTTCGGGACGAAGCTGTCCGGACGGCTTCGGGTCCTGTTCGCCTGGGGACTGCTCAACGCAGAGATGGTGATGAGCCATGCTGATCGCGATCCTGCCGGCGAGAGTCTTCTGATCGCCTACTTCGGTACGATGAGTTCTCGGAACCGGCGTGAATTGGCACGTCTGGTCGTCTCCGAGAGCAGGAGCGCCCCTGTCATCGTGCTGGACGATGCGGCACTGGCGTACCTGGTGGCCAAGGGAAACCGCAGGATGGACGCCACCATGAGTGTCCTGCTGCCGTTCTGCGCAGCGAATCCGTATGTCAGCAAGAAGCGCGGTCTGGTGGCGGAGGAGATGTTCTACGGCAGGGACGCGGAACGCAAGAGCGTTCTGGACCCCGATGGGACGGCGCTCGTCTACGGGGGGCGCGGACTGGGGAAAAGTGCGTTGCTGCGCAATGCGAAGACGGTCTTCGAGGCCCGAGGGACAGCCGGGGCGCGGATCGGTGTCTACCGCTCCTTGGACATCGTCGGCATTCGTGCAGGTTCACCGAACGGTCCGGACGCCATCTGGGACACGCTGCATGACGCGCTGGTGGAGAGCCAGGTCATGCCGCTGCCGACAGCGAGATCCAGGCGACGCAACGCCCACGACCAGGTCCGAGCAGGATGCCTGGGATGGATCGACAAAGACTCCCAACGACGCCTGCTGATCCTCTTCGACGAAGCGGACGCATTTTTCGAGGCTGATTCGCCCGAGTTCCGGGAGACCAGGCGGCTCAAAGATCTCGGAACCACCACCGACGGCAGGATCAAAATCGTCTTTGCGGGACTGCACTCCGTGCAGAGGTATGCCCGGAGCACCAGGAACGATCCTTTCAGCCATCTCGCCCAACGACCCACCGTCATAGGACCTCTGCGTCCCCAGTTCGCCGCCAACCTGCTCACCCGTCCGCTCCAGGCACTGGGTTACCGGTTCGCCGACGCCGATCTGGTGAACAGGGTGCTCGGGTACTGTTCCTATCAACCGTTCCTCCTGCAGCTGTTCGGCTATCGTCTGATCGCACGGATGCACGAAAATCGTACGAACGGCATGGCCGTCGGCGAACCGCCGTTCACGATCACCCACGACGACATCGTGTCCGTCGAGAACCAGACGGATCTGAAAGCCGATATCAGCGCGGCCTTCCACGACACCCTGCATCTGGATCCCCGTTACGACGTGATAGCCAATGTCCTCGCCCACCATGCGCACGAGAACGGCTTGGACGCCCGGCTCTCCGACGCGGAGCTTCGAGCCGAATGCCGGGGCTACTGGGACAGGGGATTCGCTCCCCTGGACGTCGAGGCTTTCCGGGCCTACCTGCAAGAGATGGTCGGGCTGGGGGTCCTCGCGCCGAACAACGACGGTCGGGGCTGGCATCTGCGCAGTCCGAACGTCCTTCGCATGATCGGCTCGTTGGATGAGATCACCAACCGTCTGCTGGATGCGGACAGGGCCTCGGTCCCACCCGAGTTCGTCGCGGGCGAGACCAGGTTGAGGCTGGCGAACGGGCGCTGTTCTCCGTTGACCGCGACACAGAGCGACGACGTTCTGGGCGACCATGCCAATCAGGTTCGCATCGTGCTGGGCTCACGAGCCACGGGGATCGAGGACGTCACGGTGGCGATACGGTGTGCGGCCGGTGAAGGTGGCCGGTTCACCGTCCCGGACATCACGAGCAGAAGACGGTTCGAGGAGGAACTCGTCAAGGGGCGTCCCGGAGAACGCCGTGTCATCATGACGGATCTGTACGCTCTGGATCCTTCCGCAGAGTCCTGCCTCGACGCGCTGGCTTCCGCGCGGACCTGTCTGCCGAAGGACTCCGGTGTCACCCGCTCGGTAGTGATCGTCGCTGGTCCCCGGCAACGGGGACTGTGGCGAGCGGTCCTGTCGGCCACCGGCTCCGACCCGGGCACCGGTACCGTCCACCTGCGTCGGTACACCTCTCGAACATTGAACGTGTGGAGCATGAACAGTGAGAAGTTCACTACCCAGGAACGTCGCGAGCGGCTCCTGGGGACGACCGGTGGGTGGCCGATCCTCGTGGAACGCGCGGCACGGCTCGTGGCCGAGGGACGGGAGGAGCATGATGCGATCCTCGCGGTGGACGAACTGCTGGAGAGCGTTCACGGATCCCGCGAGTTCGTGGATGACGTTGGTATCTCTCTCGACGGGGAACTGGCAGGAGCGTTCGCATTGATCCGCGGTCTCGTGCCCTCCCCGGGTTGGGAAAAGCCGGAGGGAATCGTTTCGGTCCTGGAGGAGGAGTATTCGGACCCCGAAGGGGTTCTCGCCTGCCTGCAAGCGCTGAGTGTCATGGACGTCCGGGAGGACGGACAGCTCCGTCCGGATCCCCTGCTGGGTTCGGTACTGGACAGACTCGCTGATCGATCGCTTTGAGAGAGTGACCCGGCACTCGGTGTCCGGTACGCGTTGGGACGGAAACGCCGACGGCAGCTCGAACGTTCCCGGAGCCCGACATGATCACAAACCTCCCACCACGGACTCCGCGCCGTCGCCGATGCGTCTCCGGCCACCGGGAGAATCCGGCTTCTCGGCTCTCCCCGGTGGAGAAGACCCGGGCCTCCGGCCTGTTCCGGTCGCAGTCGCAGTCCGTTCTCGCCGTCGTCCGGCAGCACCCCGGGGGCGGGGCAGAACTCACAGGTCACGCGACGGAGGTGCTACTCGAGGGAAGAGTGCAGGGCAGCGACGACAGCGGCGGCGGCCGTCATCCCCTGGGCCGAGCCGGCGCTCGGGGCACACAGCTGGAACGTACCGATCCCGGAACCGACAATGATCACCCATCGGACGGGGAGCCGAGGAGGCCGGTCCTCCGACGGAACGTCCTCGCGTCCACCCGACCGTTTTCTCGGCACGTGCTCTCCATGTATTGATCGTGATCCGTGTGGTGTGCGAAGAACATTCTGCGGATTGCCGGTCCCCGGCCTCCCGGGTGACGCCGACGCGCGGACAGCGAGCGCGGGCACGCGAGACGCTTGCCCCCTGGGCCAGCAACCACCCGGAGGGTGGGATTCAGTTTCGATGATCCCCGAGGACGGCTCCACCCCCTACAGGGACGTTCTGGGACATATCCGATGATAATTTCCCATGGAAAGATGAACTGAGCACGTTTCGGGACACCTGTCATGACAAGTCACGGATCAACCACACCCAAGAAGGACGGTTCGGGACTTTTTTTGTAACGTAATCATAACTTTCACCATTCCCGACCCGGAATGGGCGATCCCCCGAGGCACTCACCGCGGAGGGGACGGGGCGTTCCTCCGGGCACGTTCCGTCGGGGACGCGGGGACCGGCACGGCGGACACCGTCGCCGCGCCGCCCCCGGGCCGCGCCCCGGACCGTCGTTGCGAACCTACCGTCCGTTAGGTAGGTTCGCGGTCATGAACGATGCCGTCATCGAGACTCGCGGTCTGACCCGCAGGTTCGCCGACAGGACCGTGGTCGACGGGCTGACCCTGTCCGTCCCGCAGGGACAGGTGTACTGCCTGCTGGGCGCCAACGGATCCGGCAAGACCACGACGATCCGCATGCTCACCACGCTGCTGCCGCCGACCTCCGGCACCGCCTTCGTCGCCGGGGCGGACGTCCGACGCCGTCCCGCGGACGTGCGTTCACGGATCGGGGTGGCACTGCAGCGGACGGGCCTCGACCCGCTCCTGACCGGGAGGCAGCTTCTGGGGATCCAGGCCACCCTGCACGGCCTGCGAGGGCGTCGCGCCCGGAACAGGACCGACGAACTGCTCGACGCGCTGCGGCTCGGCGAGCACGCCGACACCCCGACGCAACGGCTCAGCGGCGGGCTGCAGCGCCGGGTGGACCTCGCCGTCGCGCTGGTCAACGGCCCGGCCGTGCTCTTCCTCGACGAGCCGACGACAGGGCTGGACCCGCACAGCTGCCTGGACCTGTGGACCGTGGCCGAGGAACGGGCCGCTGCCGGCACGACCGTCGTCCTGACGACGCAGTACCTGCACGAGGCGGACCGGCTCGCCCACCGGATCGGGATCCTGCGCGACGGCGTCCTCGTCGCCAGCGCCCCGCCCGCACAGCTGAAGGAACAGATCGGCGAGCGCGCCCTCGTCATGACGCTCGCCGACGACGCGGACGCCGCCAGGGCCGCCGACCTGCTCTCCCGCCGCGGGGACGAGACCGTGGTGGTCCCGGGCGGACAGGTCCGCGTCCGGCTGGACGGCCGCGACAGGACGGCGGCCACCGACGACGCCGGCCGGCGGCTGGTCGCGCTGTACGAGGCGAGGGTGGCCGTCACGGCCGTGGAGTCGGTCGAACCCACGTTGCAGGACGTGTATCTGCGGTACGCGACGGCCTGAACCCGTCCCGACGGCCCGGCCCGTTCCCACCGGTCCTGCCCCTCGCCTCCCCTGCCCCTCGCCCCCGGCGGGACGACGTCCTGCCCCTCCCCCCCGGGGGGGACGCCGTCGGGTGTCCCTGCCATCCCCTTCCCCGTTCGAGAGGTTCCCCGTGCACTCCCTGCGCATCTGCTGGTCCCTGGTACGCCGCGCCCTGCTCGTCTGCCTGCACGAGCCGTCCCTCGTCCTCTCCCCGCTGTTCATGAGCGGTTTCTTCCTCGTCGTCTACGAGGGGCAGTTCTCGGCCCTCGGCAAGGACCTGGCCACGGGGCCAGGGGGCTACGTCGACGTCGTGCTCCCGTTGTGCCTGCTGACGACCGCCTTCACCGCGGGTGCCGTGTCCGGGCAGCTCCTCGTGCGGGACATCGCCTCCGGTTACCACGCCCGTCTGGTCGTGACACCGGTGCGGCGCTGGCTGCTCCTGTCGGCCCCGGTGCTGGCCGCATCGCTCGTCCTGGCCGTCGAGGCCCTCGCGCTGCTCGTGCTCGCCGTGCCGCTCGGGCTGCGCCCGGCCCACCCGGTGGCAGCCTGGTGCGCCCTGGTGTCGGCGACGGTCGTCGTCGGGGTGGGCATCCTGCTGCTGGCGGCAGCTGCTGCGCTGCGGTTCCGCACCCCCGGGGCGGTGTCGGCCGTGACCATGGTGTTCTTCCCGCTGTCCTTCCTCAGCGCCGCCCTGGTCCCCCGGGACCGCCTGGAGGGGTGGATGGCCGTTGCCGCCGACATCAATCCACTGACCTACCTGTTGCAGGGGATGCGGACGATGGTGGAGCAGGATTGGAGCGGTTCCGCGCTCGCCCGCGGCGGGTCCGCCGCCGGCGTCCTGCTGGTGGTGGGCCTGGCGACGGCCCGCTCGGCCCTCGCCCATCAGAGGAGGAACGGAGCATGAGCACCATGCCACGACAGAGCGACACCCGCCGCTGTCTGCTGGACGCGTTCGCGCAGGAGCTCCTGGACGGCGGTTACGCCGCGGTGTCGCTGGACCGGATCGCGCGTGCCGTGGGGATCCGCAAGGCGAGCCTGTACCACCACTTCCCCGGCGGGAAGGAGCAGCTGTGCACGGAGGTCTCGCTGCGCTACATCGAGCGCTCCAGGGCGTGGTTGCAGGACGCGCTGGACACCGGGGGACCGCTGTCCGCCGTCCTCGAGGCGATCGTCGTGGGCCGGGCGACGGAGGGTTCGCAGCTGTCCGTCATGGGCAGGCGGGTCTTCGACGCAACGAAGTTCCTGTCGGACAGGGACAGGGCCCACGTGTCCGGCGTGTACTGCGACAACCTCATCGCCCCCGTGACGCGGCTGATGGCGGGCGCGGTGCGCGACGGTGAGCTGCGCGAGGAGGACCCGTCCTTCCTCGCCATGACGTTCCTGGAGATGACAGCGGTCGCCGAGCCGATGCCGCAGGACCATGCGATGCCGCCGGAGCTGCGGGAGGGGCAGGCCCAGGACCCGCACGCGACGGCGAGGTCGGTCGTGGACCTGTTCCTGCGAGGGGCCGGAGCCCCTCCGGGGGAAGGGGCCTGACGGTGCCACGGCGCCACGCCGTCCGGGGGATCGGGCAGGGTCCGGTGGCGCCGCGGCAGGACCGGGTCCTGGGGTCGGGCCGGCCCCGTCCGTGCCGGGTCCCGGTCCGTACCGGGTCTCAGGCCCGTGCCAGGTCCGCCCGCAGGCGGTCGAGGAAGATGCCGAACACCTCGACCATGTCGACCTCGTGGGGGGCGTGCAGCCACTGCAGCTGCAGGCCGTCCATCATGGCGAGGATCTGCGCTGCGACGGCCCCGCAGTCGACACCGGTGCCGATCTCGCCGCGCTCCTGGGCCCGGGCGAGGACACCGGCGAGGTGGGAGCGGTGGGCGGCGTAGCGGTCCGTGAAGTGGGCATGGGCGACGTGGTTCTCCGCGGCCGACTCACCGGTCAGGACGCTGAAGCTCTGGACCATGCCGTGGACGGTGGCGTTGTGCGCCATGAGATCCATCAGGCGGTCCAGGACGTCCAGTCCCTCGGTGCGGTCCAGCCCGAACCGGACCCGGTCGACCTGGTCCCTGCGTTCGAGGACCGCCATGAGCAGCCCCCGCTTGCTCCGGAAGTGGTGCAGGATCCCCGGCTGCGACAGGCCCACCGACTCCGCGACGGTGGCGAGGGACGTCCCCTCGTACCCCTTCTCCGCGAAGGCGACGACGGCCGCGTCGAGGATCCGTTCGCGGGTCCTGGCCCGTTCGGTACGGCGGTGTGAGGCCGGGGGATCGATGAAAGCTGCCGACACTCCACCGACTGTAGAGGGCCTCGCAGCGGGGGTCCTCGTATTTCACAGTGGGATAACATTTCGATAACGTCACTTACCTGTCGCTCGGTCAGTGCTTCAGTGTCTTGATCGGGATGCTGCCTCCTCCTCCGTGCAACGGCAGTGGTTCCTCCTGTCCGGAACAACCACCGATGGCCCTGCGAGGTGGTCCATGGCAACGACGAATCCCCTCCCCGACGCCGGGCACGAGCGGTTCGCCGCAGCCGGGGACCCGGAACTCCACCAGGAGCTGCGCCGACGGCTGTCCCTGCTGACCCTCGGGCAGAAGATCCGGTTGCTCACCGGGGAGACCTGCTGGGCGCTGCACGCCGAACCGGCCGTCGGCCTGCGCCCCGTCGTCGTCTCGGACGGACCGGTCGGGGTGCGCGGCACGGCCTGGGACGAGCGCCGTTCCTCGGCCTGCCTGCCGTCCCCCACCGCCGTCGCGGCTTCCTGGGACCGCGACCGGGTGTTGCGTCTCGGACGCCTCCTTGCGGCGGAGTGCCGCGGCAAGGGGGTGGACGTGCTCCTCGCCCCGATGGTCAACCTGCACCGCACCCCTTACGGCGGCAGGCACTTCGAGACCTTCAGCGAGGACCCCCTGCTCACCTCCGCCGTGGGGGTGGCGTGGGTACGGGGGCTGCAGAGCGAGGGGGTCGGTGCCACCGTCAAGCACTTCGTGTGCAACGACTCCGAGACGCAGCGTCTGGACTACGACGCCCGGATGGACGAGCGCACGCTGAGGGAGCTGTACCTGGCGCCGTTCGAGTCGATCGTCCGCGAGGGCGGCGCCTGGACGGTGATGGCCTCGTACAACATGGTCGACGGCGTCACCATGACCGAGTCCCCCCTGCTGAGGCAGGTCCTCAAGGACGAGTGGGGGTTCGACGGCGTGGTGGTCTCCGACTGGGTCGCCACCCGCAGCACGGTCCCCACGGCGCGGGCGGCGCTGGACCTGGCCATGCCCGGCCCCGACAGTCCCTGGTGCGGTGCGCTGCTCGGCGCCGTCCTGCGGGGCGAGGTCGACCGGCGGGCCGTCGACGACAAGGTCCTGCGGCTGCTGCACCTGGCCGCGCGGGTCGGGGCGCTCGAAGGGGTCAGGCCGGCCGCGCCGCCGGCGGACCCGTGGACCGAGGGCGAGATCTCGACCGAACTGAGACGGTGCGCGACCGCAGGGACCGTCCTGCTGCGCAACGAGCCCGTCCCGGTGCCGGCCCCGGGAACCGGCCGGGACGCGGTCCCCCGTGACGGGCGGGACCCCCGTCCCCTGCTGCCGTTGGACTCCCGTTCCCTGCGCCGGATCGCGGTGGTCGGCCCGAACGCCGTGCGCCTGCGGGTGCAGGGGGGAGGGTCCGCGACCGTCTTCCCGCCGTACGAGGCGCAGCTGCCCGAGGGGCTGCGCTCCGCCGTCGGACAGGACGTCGAGGTCGTCGTTGCGGCGGGGGTCCGCCCCCACAGCCGCACGCCCGTCGCCGATCCGCGGACGCTGTGGCTGCCGGACGGTTCAGCGTCCGGGCTGGAGGTCCGGTTCCTGGACGCGCTGGGAGGCCTCGTCGGGCAGGAGATCCGGCATTCGGCGTGCCTGCGGTGGAGCGAGAGGATGGCGGGCGTCCCGTCCGAGGAGGTGCACACCGTCCGGGTCGACACGGTGATGTACGCGCAGGAGGCCGGGGAGTACACGGTGGGGGTCTCCGGGTACGGCCGTTCCACCCTGCTGGTGCAGGGGAGGGCGGCCGTGGACGGCGTGCTGGAGTTCGACCCCGGCCTCGACGTCGTCGACATCCTCTCCCGCCCGCCCCAGCGGACGGCGAGGATCCGCGTTGAGGCCGGCCAGGAGGTCCCGCTGGTCCTGCTGCACGAGGTGCGCAGCGCACCGCCCCATCCGGCCGTCGGCCACCTGGAGACCCT